>VMHT01074032.1_pt1 | contig 16496 bp, 33 predicted proteins | sample 4693611 | NCBI WGS metagenome assembly VMHT01 (sample SAMN12280063, study PRJNA550983) | marine metagenome | isolation source: seawater sampled from same location over 5 years 0.02-0.2 micron viral filtrate | place: USA: collected off the coast of southern California halfway between the port... ... | reverse complement strand
TAGATCTCCTCTTGTTTATAAAATATGTAGGCCTGTTTACTATATATTTTTCTAGCAAATATTTCTACTACTTGTTTATCATCAATAAATAAAACACCATTTAAAGCATCTAAGATCGCTTTAATATAATTGTCAATATCTGAATTGTTACTGCAATAGGTGTTAGCCAGTTTCTCCGTTTTTTTCTTTGACCAAGATTTAGGCATCTTGATATAAAAATCTACATGAACACTCAACAAGTTTTCAGAGAGAGTTGTTTCCATCTCACTTGTTAGTGCTTGCATGTCTTTTTTAAATTTAGTATACCTCTTAGGGTAGTATGTAGACCAACGAGTTACTCTTGGTCTGGAGGCTGGGCAAGGATCAACTTCAAATGTAATCCTCATAGTGTTCGCCTCTTAGGATATCAATATCAGATATTGCTAAAGCTAAAAGAAGTCTAATTTCTATATCTCTTGGTGTATCTTCTTCTCTTGCTAACTCTCTAGCGTTTCTTAAATTTTCTGAAATTGCATCTAGTTTATCAAATCTTTCTTGTTTATGCCGTATGCTCATTACTCATTATTCTATGATAATCTTCATTACGAGGCAACATAATGCCCCATTCTCTTGAGAAGTAGTTATCAATATCTTTTAAGTATTGAACAAATTCAGGAATCGTAAGATCTTTACTTGATCTTTCTCTATTACCTAAAAATCTTTCAGCAAGATCTTTTTTAAATTCTTCTTTGCTTTCTTCACCTTGTTCTTTTCTTAGGATATCAACCCAAAGGTGATACAGACGGCTTTGAAATTCTGTTCTTTTAGGTAAGTCTTGAGTTATAGATACTGTAGCTACATCACAGTCAGGGTTTGTCTTAAAAAAATCATATACTAAAGCCTTAAATATTGCTTCTTTAGGCTCGTTTCTATGAATAACCCTGTATGTGCTCATTGTATCATATCCTGTTCTAACAATTTGTCTATTTCGATCTCAATATTTTCTATTGCTTTTCGGAGATCATGGATTCGCCCCTCACCTTTATGTTTCCATCTATACCTAACAAGATATTTAACTGCATTCCCTATTGCCCATGTCATATCCTGGTCAACAATAAATGTTTTAGCCTCTATCTTACCTTGAGTATAGTGTGAGGGGTTTTTGATATTGTCGTATACTGTATTAGCCACCAACCCATCCAAAGAATAATGCCACCACACAAATTCCTAAAAAAACTGTTAAAGATCTGTTCTTTAGAATTGTGTTAATTACATCCATCACTTTTTCCATTACTTCTCTCCTCTAGTTATAACAAATTAGGGTACTTTTCAGTTGGAAGCTACTAACATAATGACTACAAAATCAATAATATTTAAGTACCCTAACTTCTTACAACTTATTATAAACAGGTTTATCCCCTAACCAACCTGTACATTCGTTAACATGAACTGGATGGCAAGTTAATTGTTGCTCAAACTTACTACAACCACTAATCATCATTATAACAACAACTAATGGTATTAACATAAAGATTAACCAAGATTGTTTCATCTTATCCATTTTCGTAAAAATAGTTTAAATCTAAAAATAGGTGCTAAGATGTAATCAACAAATGGTAGCAATATATATTTGATATAAAATATTCCTAAATATGTTTTAAAAGATCTATCGCCCTCTAATGTCAAATTTTCATCTATTTTATATTTTATTGTTTTCATTTAATTAATCCTTTTTCTACTAAAATTTTTTGTGTTTCGATAATTGCCCTGTACATTTCTAATGATACATTTGTGCCAGGTGGTGCTTCTTTCCTACCATCATATATATCATGACAGTTTAGACATAGATATGCCCCATGTATGTCTAATGCTTTTAGGCCTACACCCGCACCATTTAGATGAGCAAGAACAACAGTTTCTCTATCAGGCATGCAACCATGAATTCTCATTGTGCAAGCTTCACCTCTAGCTGACTCTCTGATCTTTTTACTTTTACTTTTTGCCATAAATATCTAACTCTTGATCTGAAAATTTAGAATATTTTCCCTCAAAGTTACATTTTACAAAACCTGATTGCCCCATTCTATTCTTGGCAACAATCAACTCTGCTAGGCCTCGATCTGGAGAATCGTCATGATAATAGTCATCTCTGTATACAAACATGATTGTATCTGCATCTTGTTCAATTTCTCCAGAAGATCTTAAATCGCTCATAAACGGCCTTTTATTCTCTCGGCTCTCTACCCCCCTACTTAATTGAGAAAGTAGTATTATGGGTATCTCAAGGACTCTAGCGAGGTGTTTTAACTCTCTAGTAATGTTTCCTAACTCAGAAACCTCGTTACCCTTGTTGTATTTCATGATCTGCAAATAATCTATAAGTATTATATCAATTTTTCGCTCTGAATTTAGCTTTTTTGACATAGAAAATATATTTTCAATAGTTAAACCTGACTTATCTATAATCGTCATGTTTTTGTCACCACACTTTGCCAGGCTTGTATAAAACTTTTCGTTTTGATCTGGTTTTAATTCACCTTTTTCAACCACGCTTAAAGGAATTTCCGTTTCAGAAGATACCATTTTCATAGTAAGTTGTACCTGGCTCATCTCAAGAGAATAAAAAACTACATTTTTTGTGTTTGCTATAAAACTTGCTATGTTTAATGCTAGTGTAGATTTACCCATAGCTGGCCTACCCGCCAAAACATTAAGTGATCCAGGCCTAAAACCATTAGTTAAAGCATCTAATGACATAAAACCACTTGATAAACCTGTGCCATGTTGATTTACATCTTCAATATAATCTATTGTTTTGCTAACAATACTTTTCATTGAATCGTCAGCCTGGTTTAATAAATCTGACTCTAAACTGTGTATTGTATCTACAGTTTCCTGATAATTATCGTATTCTATTTTAAATTTTAGCTGTTCAATTTCGTTCTTAATTCTACAATTTCTTATATGTTTAGCATAAACACTAATGTTTTCTGTGCCTATACACTCCTCCATTAAGCCAGCCAAAAATGGAAAATTATTATATTCTGTTGTAAATCTTTGTTCTTTGTTCTTTAAACCCCACTCTTTAATCCAATGTCTTAGTGTTAAAGGGTCTACAGGCTCATTTTTATCAATCATATCTAAAATATGCTGATATAAAATACTTAAATGTTTGTTTGAGAAATCAGAGGGTGATAAACCAGATCCAGCAACTTCATCTACACATGAAGAATCTAATAACAAGCCACCTATTACAGCTTTTTCTGAATCAGAAGAATCAGTTAAATTATTTAACTCTCTATAAAGTGTTTGTTTTGTTTGTTCCATTTTTATTCTCCATTTTTTTATAATCTTCAGGATCATCACTACCATGATGTTCATCCCATATTTCATCTGAGCCATTACCAAATACTTTTACAAAATCTGCTTTACTAAAATATTCAACCTGTTCTTCAGCTTCTATTCTTAAATTTCCCATTTTACTCATACATTTCTCCAGTTAAATTCCTCACCATATGGTTTGGATTGTTGTGTTTCTTTACCTTCTAACATCATTTCCCAATTACGCCCATTAATAAATGTTTGCAAATGTGGAATAAATCTTCTCTCTGTTTCGTTAAAGTCTAATTTCAAGTCTGCAAGAACTGGTAAAACTTTCTTCCAATCTTTATGCTTTTTTCTAAAATTAGTAAATTCTGTATCTAAGCCTCTTTTTTTACCTAAGTATCTAACCCTAAACTTTTCAAACAATTCTTTTTCTTCAGGAGAAACCTTCTCTTTCTCTTTAGGAATCTCTTTCTCTTTAATGTCGGTATGCATTTCCGTATGTTCGGAATCCCGTAAGTACGGAAAAGGGTATATATGGAACTCGTTACTTACAAACCTATTCTGCTCATCTTTTATTCTTATAACCTTGTACAATCCTAACTCTCTTAAACATTTCATGGCCTGGAGGTATTTAGATCTTCCAATGTCAAAATGATAACGAATCTGATCTTCTAGTACAACCCAGTTTTGTGGCTTTGATTGTAAATAACACCATATAGCTAAAGCATCAGGGTTATCAATTGATTGAACAACCTCCCTACTTAGCATAAAGTAGGGCAAGTCATTCTGGTGAGTATCTAATTTATGTATTGGCATTATTAGATTTTAACATGAGTTTCACCATAGGGTCAACATACCAATTATTAGCATCTATCCAATTAGTCATGTCAATCTTTAATGGATTATCTGCCCTACTAAGATCTCTGACAGGTTTAAAAACTATCTTTGGGTCAGAAAATTTATTTAACCTGACTCTAGCAGTAGGAATGCTACAACCAATTCTTAATGCTAATTCATGAGTTGTAATCTTACGACCATCATCTAATGTATACAACTTACTCCAATAACCACCATCCGTTCTTTGGTATTCAATACCATTTTCTATTTTAGTCATGATTAAAACGGAATATCATCTTCAGGGTCTTGTGAAACATCTTCCTGTCTAAGATGTTCTGTAGGTATAAAAGATGGTGTTTGTTGAGATGTTGTAGCATGTTGTTGGTCTGGATCTCGTAAAGTAATTTTTAACCATTTACCATATTCACTTGTATTAATATAGCCTTTTAACTTCCACACCTTTCCATTTATATCTTTAAAAGTACCATAATAATCTTCTCTTTTTCTATCTTCTTCAGTACCATCATTAGTTTTAAATTTGCTTTTAAACAAACTACCACTATTAGGTTTATTTTTATCTTCCATAATTACTCCTTGTAATAAAAAAAGGGATCATATCGTTGATCCCCAGAACGCTCTTAATTCGATAATGCAAGGAAGTGGTATATGAAGCCACCGAACAACCAGTAAAAATTGGAGGTAAAAACTAGCTGTTCTACATTAATCATGGTAAGAGTACCAACCGTCAAATCATATTATTTTTCTTTAAAAACTTGTTCGTAATAGTCTACCATAGGAATATACCTAGATGTTTCAATTAATTTACCACTATCATCATGAGTTTGATCCATTAACCATTCCCATATAGTATTAGCTTTTTCAAGATCCCCACCTTTTTTAGCTTTATCTATCTTGGCCTTGATTTCATTGATGTGTTCTCCCCATTGCTGAGTTTTAGTCTTGTCTTTGGTTCTAGTTGCTCTCTCACCATCATCATCATGAACTTCAAGAGAAAGCATACTCCAGAGTGCGTATCTACGATTGTAAGTTATGGAACTGCCTAGCGACTGGCTGTCCTCTTTAGCCATTATTAGCCTAATATTAGACTCAATAAATTCTTCAGGATAATCTACTAAATAAATCCTGGTGTTTAATAAATCAATTCCATCAACATACTGAACAGTTTGCACATAACCCATACCCAATTCATATAGAACTGGCTTAATCGTATCGATTATATTGTTAATGTTAGCGTATTTATAACTTAGGAATTCGTTCTTAGATGTTCTTTCTACCTGGTCTACCTTGCCACGAAATTGCATCATAGCTTTCCAAATAGTAGGTTTTTTATCTGTTTGTTTTGCCATATCTTGTTTCCTTTTTTGTTAAAAATTACATTATACCACCATTTTGTTAAAAATATGTATATAATATATTTGTAAGTTGTAAAAAATATGCTATTGCTATTAACTCTAGAGGGCGATAGCATACTCTTTATAACTAGCAAAGGAAAAAAATATGTATAACACTAAAGTAAAGTTTTATAAAACGGAAGAAAAAGTAAAAATTGAAATGGATCTAAAAGATTACAGATCATTATTGGAACTTAACAATTTTTTACAAAATCAAATTAGTATGATGCATGAAACATCTACTATCTACCTGTCCGATTTGGGCAAATTTGAAGAATATGAGTTAAAAATGGCTCGTATCTTAGACTTTAGAAACATGGAAGGCCATAACCATTTCTGCGATTATGTACTTAGCAACGATCCTAGAGCAAAAGAGGGGAATGTATAATGGGAACAGAAAAAGATGTTCTACAAGAGGCTTACCATACTCACAGTCAACAATTAGCTGAACTTAAAAACTTAGTATTACAATACATAGAAGTTGATGATGACTTTAGCTTTAAATTTGATGATATTAGGGATTTATTAGAAAATCATTTAAAAAATGCTGAGTTATCGTATGAGCCACCTGAGTTTACTTGTGATGATTGTGCTTGGCCTGATGGTACACTTAAAGAAGGTATTGGCTGTTGTTGTGGGAGAAACGATTAATGATTGCTGAATTACAATGTACTAAATGCGATCATAAATTTACAGGTGATGTTTTTAACTATAAACTTACATATGATGAATGGTTAAAAGATGTTAGATGTAAATATTGCAATTCAAGACAAACTATTACTGTTAAACCTTTAACTGTATTCCAAAAATACACCAGAAAATGGGAGTTTAGAGGGCGAGATAAGACCAAACATAGGGTTAAAGTAATTAATACTCGGTTAGTCGATGTCGATGACTGTGATATAGACACTAGCGATTGGCCTGATTTATGCGATTCTTTTGTATCTTCTGCATATTGGTTTGATGGTACACTATTAGAAGATGAAGAATTAGAACACCTCAACGAAAATAGAGATTTTTGTTACGAGGCATTTATGAATCATTTATTTTAGGAGAATTTTATGACTGAAAAAAATTTACATGATGACTGGTTAGAAGATGATGAATCAGATTTAGGAGAAGAAAAATATAGGCCTTTAAGTGGTTACGCTAAATCGATAGCTGAACAAACTGATGAAGAAGTCCAAACAGAACATTGGAATAGAGAGAGGCTATCTGAATAATGATTTATTTTGGAACTAAATATCAAATGCATAAACAAAGATTAAAGGAGGAAAGTATGAATGACCCTGATTTAGTGAATTTGGTTAGATCCCATTCACAATTATTAAAAGCAATAGAATATATGGCTGGACAATTAAAATTAAACATTAGAAAAAACATAATTACTCATGTTCTTTTGAATGACAAAATGTTAAAAAAAATAGAAGATTGTGAATCCATCCAGGATGTCGATGATGATGGTATACCTTTATAAAGGAGTTATATGTTTAATAAAATAATCGGTCTGTTGATAGTCGGTCTTTTGTCGGTCGGTACTGGGTCGCTCGTTTATATCGTAATCTGGTTAAATGCTTTAAGAAAAGGCTGGTTAATTTAATTATAGAGGAGGAAAAAAAATGAAATACTGACAATTTAAGTTTCTACAAAAGGCTCTATCTTGAGCCTTTTTTTTTGTTATAATTTCCTGGTAGCTAATTTTGGCTACTAACAAGGATAAAAATATGACTGATAATAAAGTACCTTTTTTCCAACCCTTTGCAAGTATTAAAGAAGGGTTTGATGAATTGTTTGAGGTAATAAAAAAAATAGACAATATTGATGATAGAACTAAACTATTAGTTATTTATGGTTGTCTTGGGCAAACTGTACAAAACGAAATACCCTGGACATTAATTAAAAAAGGAGATAAAAATGGAGATTAAATATAATGATTTAAGTAAGGGCGAAGCATTTATTGTTAACTGGCAATATCGCATATTAAAAGATGAAGCTTTAGAGTTGGCAGATGCTATTGCAAAAGCAGATACAGGAAACAGAAAAGTATTTGATTACTTTTTCCCTGAATATACCCAGGCAATGACTGATTACCAAAGCACAAGAGATTGGTGGGCAGATGTTGAGGTAAAGGCGGGTTTGCTTAGTCCTAACTGGCGTGAGGAAATGAAGGCCAGAATAAAAGCTCACAATAAAACTAAAAAGGAGGAGTTATGATTACCTATGAAGGCCAAAGATACAATGTTGTATTAAGTACATTAGTAACATATGACAAAGCCTCTGAGTTTGAAGAATGGTTTCAGGATAACATTGGAACTGACTTACAAAAAGATGAAGATATCAATGGCACTATTGAATATGTCATGTGTGATATTACGAATGAAGAACTAAGACTCATTGAGCAATATGAAGATAAATATTTACTGGAGGTAAAGTAATGGAATATTCAAAAAAGACTAGAGATAAAATAGCCAAGATACTTAGAGAGGAGGAAGAATATCCTTTTAAAACACTTAAAAATCTTGATTTTAAAAAATTTCCAAAAGGACAAACTGTACTGCCACACCAATGCCAACATTGTGGTGTTGGTATGGGTGAGGGATATTATTTTGATGATGATGGGTATGCTTGCTCTCAGCATTGTATGTTAAGCATACTTTACAGTCAGGACTCTTATTATTGGACAACCTGGCAAGACCATTCACAACAAAATCTTAAAGAAGGTGAGCCAGTTTATGATGCAGAAGGCAATGCTTATTATTTGACTGAGAGATTTGAAGATGGCGAAGTTTATTCAGATGAGCCTTCATTTAAAGGAGGCCATCATTATGACTATTACTAAACTAGCATCTTTAAACAAACTTAGTAATTGGAGTCCAGTTAAACAACTTGAACCAGTTGGTAAGAAAGCAGTCATTCCAGAAGAAATATGTTCGAATTGTAATCACTCAATAGAGTATGACCGCAACTTTGACTGGGAAACCGAGATATGGCATTGCTCGAATTGTAATACTGAGTTTTCGGTCGATATCGAAATCGTCAGGGATTGGCAAAACCAGGCGGTTTGGAGATGATAAAAAGAACTGACTTAATAGTGGCTGTAATTCTGATCCTTTCAATTATTCTATTTTTGTTTGGGGTTCTGGTATTATTAATCACATAGGGCAAAGGCTTGCACCCTTAAAAAGCGAGCCGTAACAAGGAGTTTATATGAGAAAAATAAGCAAAGAAATCGCCCACGCTTTTAACCAGGGCAAAACAAAGTCAATTGGAAATACAATGACAAATGGTAAAGAAGTCTATTTACATGGTAACAAGATTGCCTGGCGTTCAAGTGGTAATGGCTTGGAACTAACTCTGGCTGGCTGGCCTACGGTCACAACTAGAGAACGACTCAACGCCATACTATATGTTGAGGGGTTTAATGTTAAAGCGGGCGAGGGTTACGGTTTTTACTTTAACCAGAAAAACTATAACCAATACCTGACTAAAATTACATTTAACGGTTATGAAAAACAATCTAAAAGTAAACCTATAACTGATAATGAAATTATTACTCTATATCAGGGGAGCGTTTAACAATGGTTACTAATTATTTTAATGAGCAAGAAGTTTTAATTAATAAAATTCTCGACCGTGTCGATGAGATGCGGTCTTGGTTACCCAAGCATACGCCAGACAGGGAAAGATTGTCACACAGTCTAGAACATGCCCAGCTAAACCTGGAGCAACTCAACAAGCTTTCATCGTTCGATGATGGCTCGTTCGGTCATGATGTCTTTGGTATCTATAAATATGGATGGTGGAGCAATTCAACAAGCGATTGGCTGCCCAGGTGCAGTTAATTTAAGCTAGTAAATGATGCCCCTTAATTGGGGCATTTTTTTAGTCCGACCGAAGCAAAACTCCAAGATCTATAGAACAATTTAACTTCCTAATATTAAATTATAGAATTAAGAAGTTAATTTTAACTTCCTGATATTTTTTTTTAACTTCCTAAATTAATTTTTGCTTGTGGTATTAATTCAACAGAACCCCCAGCTCTCCCAAGATCTCTAGAAAATGATTTCCTTTATTAGTGCGGGTTGTAGAGGTGGCGTTTTTGCAACAAGTTATGAAGCATCGCCTAAACCCATCAACTAATAGTAAGAAATACATAGGGGGAATATACAAAGCTCAAGAACACAGGAACACATCAAGCGAGTGCCTGGGGTTGTGGCGTGTTGTGTTAGATATTAACTAGAAGAATAGTAATTAAATATTGATTACCCCACACTTATATTTTAACTTCCAGGTGTCGTTCGTTCTGTGTACTGGGGGCATGAATAGAGGCCAGTTAAATACCTGGGGCATATGTTGGCATGGCTAAACATAAAAAGGCTCTAGAATGGGCAATTTTGGATGTTCTGCAAGATCTCTAGAAAGTAGCACAAACCCCCCTGGGGGAGGCTCATTGCATATAGCAACAGTAAACGCTATACCCCACCCACAAAAAACAAAATTTCAAAAAAAAACCATTTTAGACTTCATATGTGCTATACTACAGCCATGAGCAAAAGAAAAGGTAATCCAGCATTAGTCAAAGGTATGACATCTCTTAATCCAGCAGGTAGACCTAAAGGTTCAGTTGGTAAATATACTGCGTTAGCACGAGAGTTAATGTCTGAGAAAAGTAGTGAGATTGTACAAAAAGTAATTGATAAAGCTATGGAAGGTGATGTGCATTGTTTAAAGATGTGTATGGATCGTATATTGCCTGTACAAAAAGCAGTTGACTCTAATAGAGCAAAAAATGATGCCCAGGTGATTATTAATGTAGCCTCTATTGATTCTATTGAACAAAAAGCTAATGAATATGATGATGCTGAATTAATAGATCCTGTAGAAAAATCTGATGATGAAATTATAGTTAATATAGATACCTCTCCTATGGCGGAAAAATTTAATGACTAAACTTTCTTATGAACCTGAAAGAATAAAACCAAGCAATATTAAAAAACCTTTGTTTTATTTTACTGACAATTATCATGTAAACACCTTTGAATTGCTTTCTGCAAAATTTAAAGATACTGGTGAGCCTTTGTATGAGTGGGATATTGACCATATTAATGATAGAAATGATGAAAAAAAATGGAATCTTTGGTTTGAAAAAAATATTTCAGAAGATACTATAAGAGACCCTTATTTATGAACATGGAAACCGAAGGAATGTTTATTGGCGGTGATGATATTGATAAACGATATACAACATCTTTAATTATGCTTTCAAAATTATTAAAAACAGATGTTTCAGAAATTAATGATAGGATTTCTTGGTTTATAGAGAATTCTGATTTAGAAGTAAAAACTTCCACAATAACAATGGATGATTTTCAAAATTTTCATTAAGCAATAGTATGGCTGAGTTAAACATTGATTTACACCCTGCTCAATTACAAATCTTTCATTCCAATAAGCGTTTTAAGATAGTTGCTGCGGGTAGGCGTTTTGGTAAGTCTTATTTATCTGCTTGGATTCTTTTAATTAAAGCGATACAGTCTGATAGTAAAGATGTGTTCTACATTGCTCCTACTTTTCAGCAAGCTAAAGACATTATGTGGGCAATGCTTAAAGAGTTAGGTAAAGACCTAATTGTCCAAGCATACGAGAATACAGCAGTTCTTACTTTAATTAATGGTCGTAAGATATACCTTAAAGGATCTGATCGACCTGAAACTTTGCGTGGTGTAGGATTAGCATATGTTGTGCTTGATGAATATGCTTCTATGAAACCACAAGTTTGGGAACAAATTATTCGCCCTACTCTTGCAGATGTCCGTGGTGGTGCTTTGTTTATAGGAACGCCCGCAGGAAAAAACCATTTCTTTGACTTGTATAAAGATGCTTTAGAAGATGAAGATTGGGATGCTTTTCAGTTTACTTCGACAGATAATCCTTTCTTGCCAGCAGAAGAAATCGAAGCCTCAAAAAAAACAATGTCCTCTATGTCTTTTAGACAAGAATTTGAAGCATCATTTGAAACAACCTCTGGTGGTATATTTAAAGAAGAATGGTTTCAAGTTGATGAAGAACCAGAAGAAGGTAACTATGTTATTGCTGTTGATCCTGCTGGATATGAAGCTGTAGAACAAGAAAGAAATTTAAAGCGTTCTAGATTAGATGAAACAGCTATTGCAATTGTTAAGATAGATCGTGATAAATGGTGGGTTAAAGACATATTACATGGTCGATGGAATGTAAAAGAAACTGCTAAAAAAATTCTTTACTCTGCAATAAAAGTTGAATCAGCTACCGTAGGCATAGAAACAGGCTCACTTAGAAACGCAATCTTGCCTTATCTTGAAGATGAGATGCGAACTGAAGGTAGATGGGTTTCTATTATAGAACTTAGACATGGCGGTAAAAAGAAAAACGATAGAATAACTTGGGCGTTACAAGGCAGATTAGAGCATGGTCAAATTACTTTTAACGAAAAAAAAGAATGGAGAGAATTTACAAACCAATTATTAGATTTTCCTAATAGATTAGCACATGATGATATGTTAGATGCTTTAGCTTATATAGATCAAGTAAGTGTTGCAGATTTTGCTCACTCAATAGAATTAGATGACGAATGGAGGCCAATAGATAATGTCGCTGGATATTAGTAATTTAACAAAAGCAGAAATGGATGAGTTGTTAGAGTTTAGCAATGATAAAACCAATATAATAGAAAGATATATAGTTGCTTGTCAAATAATAACAAATCTTATAGATGATGGAGAAGGATATTTATATAATCAAGAAAATTGGGATGACAATGTTGATTTAACTATATGTAAATTGTTATTAGATGGCGATATTGTTATTGAGCCAGAAGAAAGAAAGTTACATTAAGAATAAAAAATGTGATATAATCGGCACTTATTTAAGTGCCTATATTAAATATGAATAAATCAGAAACAAAATACCAGGCGTTAGCAGGTTGGTTATCACACAGGCTAGAAGGCTGGAGGACACACAGAAATATTAACTACATTCCTATGTGGGATGAATATTATCGTCTGTGGAGAGGTATTTGGTCTGCTGAGGATAAAACTAGAGCAAATGAAAGATCAAGGTTAATTTCTCCTGCATTACAACAAGCTGTTGAATCATCAGTTGCAGAATTAGAAGAAGCAACTTTTGGGCGTGGTAAATGGTTTGACATAAAAGATGATATGCTTGATGAAGATCCTAGAGAAGCAGAATATATTCGTAATTTATTACAAGAAGATTTAGAAAAAACAGGTTGTAAAGATGCTATTTGTGAAGTATTTTTAAATAGTGCTATATATGGTACTGGTATTGGAAAAATAGTTGTTAAATCTAATATGGAAAGAGCACCATCTGAAGAAACTATAGATGGAACTGCTGCAAAAACAAGAACAGTTATAGAATATCCTATAGTAGATGTTCATGTAGAGCCTATATCACCAAAAGAATTTCTTATTGATCCATCAGCTATTTCAATTGACGATGCTTTAGGTGTAGCACATGAAGTTATTAAACCTAGATATCACATTGTTGAAGGTATAAGATCAGGATTATATAGAGATGTACCTATAGATGGAGATTTTCAAACAGTAAAATTTGGATATGACCCTGAAACTAAACAAGCAGACGAATCTGATTCAGTAAAAATTACTGAATATTGGGGATTAGTACCAAAAAGATTTTTAAAAGCTAACAAAGATAAAGATGATTTTGAATATACTAAAAAAGATGAGTTAGTTGAAGCAGTTGTTACTATGTGTAATGACGAACATATTCTTAGAGTTGATGAAAACGCCTTTATGATGAATGACAGGCCATTTATTTCTTATCAACATGACATTGTTCCTAATAAATTTTGGGGCAGAGGTGTTTGTGAAAAAGGATATAACCCACAAAAAGCATTAGATGCTGAAATGAGGGCAAGAATAGATTCTCTAGCGTTAACAACTACACCAATGATGGCTGCTGATGCCACAAGATTACCTAGAGGCGTAAAGTTTGAAGTGAGAGCAGGAAAAACTGTTCTGACCAATGGTAGTCCACGAGATGCTATCATGCCTCTCGACATGGGTACAACAGATCCTAATACATTCAATCAGGTTGCCTCACTTCAAAACATGATACAAATGGGCACAGGTAGTGCCGATACAGGTGCAGCACAAAATGATACTGCTAGTGGTATGTCTATGATGCAAAGTGCTGCTATCAAAAGGCAAAAACGCACATTAATGAATTTTCAAAACACTTTTCTTATACCGCTTATAAATAAATGCATGTGGAGAAAAATACAATTTGATATTGATAGATACCCTGTAACTGATTACAAATTTGTGCCTTATTCTACTATGGGTATTATGGCAAAAGAACTAGAAATGCAACAAATGGTACAAATGTTACAAGCTATACCTAAAGATTCGCCCGCTTTTAATGTTATTTTACTAGCAATGTTCCAAAATTCATCTATTCACAATAGAGATCAAATTGTTAATGCTCTAATGCAAGGAAATCAGCCAGATGAAAACAGAGAACAAATGCAAATGCAATTAGAACAAATGCAAATGCAACAATTACAAGCCAATGTACAAAAAACTATAGCAGAAGCTAAAGAAGAAGAAGCAAAAGCTATATTACATCAAGCTGATGCAATGAATAAACAACCAAATGATATTGATTTACAAGAAAAAATACTTAAATTGCAAAAAGATCAAATTAGTCTACAAAAACTAATGGCAGATATTGAAAATAAACGATCTGAAACAGCAAGAAACATACCAGAAATAGAACATTTAAAATCTGAAACTATTTTAAATTTAGCTAAAGCTAGAGAGGCTGGAATGCCAAGACAAATTAAACAACAATTACAATAATTAAATTTAATATGTGGCATTAAAATAAAATGGCAAAAACAGACGAAAAATTCTTAGAAGATAGGCTAGGAATGACTGAAACACATGGATGGTTAGATTTAATACAAGATTTACAAAATTTAGAAGAAAGTATTGCCAAACTAGACAATATTAATTCTGAAAAAGATCTTTGGGAAGCCAAAGGTCAGTTGCGTATACTAAATTGGATAATAAATTTAGAAAATGCGACACACCTAGCGTTGGAAGAACTCCAAAACGGAAATCCAACATAATTCAAACTTCATAACCCTGAAAAGGGCGGAGAAAACACAATGAGTGAAAGTATAGTAGTAGATGAAACACCTTTACAAAGTGAACCCATAACAGAAACACAGGCAGAATCTTCTTTAGACGAGTTTTCAAGTCAAAGAAATATACAAGAAAATTCAGAGCCAAAACAAATACAAGATGTTGATGGCAATCAAGATATTCCTGAAAAGTATGCGGGTAAAACAATGGCAGAGGTTATTGAAATGCATCAAAATGTCGAACAGGCATTAGGTAAGCAAGGAGCAGAACTCGGAGAACAACGAAAGCTTATGCAAAGTCTAATTGAAGCACAAAATAAGGTTGCTGAAACTACTCCACCAGAAGAATCTGTAATACAGGAGGACAACTTCTATGACGATCCAGTTTCGGCTGTAAATAAAGCCATAGAAAACCACCCTGATGTTATAAAGGCTAGAGAAGAAAGAATGGGTAACATGCAAAAGCATAATTTGGAAGCTTTAGAAAAAGCATATCCAGATTGGCAAAAAACTGTTCAAGATTCTTCTTTTCAAAAATTTATTGGTGATAGTGAAACTCGTACAGAAATGTTTAGAAAAGCTGATTCCGAATATAGATCAGATTTAGCAATAGAACTTTTTGATTGGTATTCTAAAACTAGAATTACTGGTGCAACAAAAGAAGCAGAAGCTGAAGAAAAATCTAAAATTGAAAAAGCAATGAAAAAAACAACTGGCGAAAGTAGATCATCTGGAGAGTCTGTAGGTGGAAAGAAAGTTTACAGGCGAGCTGATTTAATCAACTTGCAAGTAACAGATCCTAACCGATATGCAACACTTGCTGATGAAATTCAGGAAGCATATGCAGAAGGCAGGGTTAAATAATAATACTATAACAGGAGAAGTAAAATGGCTTTGGGTACAAACCAAGTAACGACTTCAGTAGCTAATAACTTCATCCCCGAATTGTGGAGTGATGAAGTAATAGGTGCATATAAGTCAAATCTAGTGGTTGCTAACCTAGTAACTAAGCTATCTCACAAAGGTAAAAAAGGCGATACTATCTATATCCCTGTACCTGCGAGAGGAAGTGCAAGTGCTAAAGCAGCAAACACACAAGTAACACTATCAGCAGCTACTAACACAAAGGTAACTGTGTCTATCGACAAGCACTACGAATACTCAAAATTAATTGAGGACATCGCAGAGGTACAAGCACTAGCAAGTATGCGTAAGTTTTATACTGACGATGCTGGTTATGCTCTTGCCAAGCAAGTTGATACTGATCTTTTTGCTCTTACAGAAGGGTTTCAAGGTGGTACAGTAGGTGGTGCAGCAGCAGCATCTTTTGAAAAAGCTGTTATCGGTTCAACTGGTGCTACTGACTACACAGGTAACTCATCTAACGCTGCTGACATCACAGATGCAGGTATTCGTAGAATGCTTTTGACTCTTGATGATGCAGATGTACCAATGGACAATCGTGTAATGGTAGTTCCACCAATCTGTGCTAATGACATGCTTGGAATCAATAGATTTACAGAGCAGCAGTTCATTGGTTCTGGTGATGCTATTCGTACTGGTAAGATTGGTCAAATCTACGGTGTTGATGTTTACATTTCATCAAACTGCCCTTCAGCAGCAGGTAACTCTGGTGCAGATAGAGTAGGTACTTTGATGCACAAAGATGCTCTAGTTTTAGCAGAGCAAGTTGGAGTGCGTTCACAAACACAGTACAAACAAGAATACTTAGGTGATCTTTTCACTTCAGACACTATTTACGGTGTAGCTGAGTT
>VMHT01208278.1_pt1 | contig 16498 bp, 34 predicted proteins | sample 4693611 | NCBI WGS metagenome assembly VMHT01 (sample SAMN12280063, study PRJNA550983) | marine metagenome | isolation source: seawater sampled from same location over 5 years 0.02-0.2 micron viral filtrate | place: USA: collected off the coast of southern California halfway between the port... ... | reverse complement strand
GATATATTTAATCTTGAGACTGATCTCTTTCCTTGTTTAGTTGATATGCGCCACCTAGGTGTTCGGGTAGATATAGAGAAAGCTGATCAATTAAAAAAAGTAATGGCAATAAAAGAACAAAACTTATTGCAACAAATAAAAATAGAAACAGGAATAGACACTCAGATATGGGCAGCCAGATCGATTGCACAAGTTTTTGAAAAACTGAAGCTACCTTATAGCCGAACTGAAAAGACGGGTTCTCCTTCATTTACTAAAAATTTTATTTCTTATCATGATCATCCTGTAGTTCGTATGATAGCAGAAGCTAGAAAAATAAACAAGGTTAGTACAACTTTTATAGATACTATTTTAAATCATTCACATTTAGGTAGAATACATGCAGACATCAATCAAATTAGATCTGATGATGGAGGAACAGTTACAGGAAGATTCTCTTATGCAAATCCTAATTTACAACAGATTCCAGCGCGTGATCCAGACACAGGACCATTAATTAGAAGTTTATTTATACCTGAAGAAGGTTGTAAGTGGGGTACGTTTGACTACTCACAACAAGAACCAAGACTTGTTGCACACTATGCATTAAGATTTGGTTTAGATTCAGCAACTCCAATATCAGAAGCATATCAAGAAGATCCTAAAACAGACTTTCATCAAATTGTAGCTGACATGGCTGAAATAGAAAGAAAAGAAGCTAAAACTATTAACTTAGGTTTATTTTATGGTATGGGAAAAAATAAATTAATGAATGAATTGGCTGTTACAAAAGAAAAAGCTGATGAATTATTTAATACTTACCATAGTAGAGCGCCATTTGTAAAACAACTAATGAACCAAGTTATGTCTGCAGCTCAATCAAAAGGACAGATAAAAACTTTACTAGGTAGACGTTGTAGATTTCCTAAGTATGAACCAATACTTAGAGGTTCTGATTGGGGTACATTTGTTCCTGCAGAAGATCATGACACTATGTTAGAACTAAAAGAAATGGGTCCACACCTAAAAGACAGAGATGGAAAAGTTTTAAAAGATACTGAAGGTAATCCTAAAAGAAACTATTGGTATAACAATTCAACACGTAGAGCCTTTACATACAAAGCATTAAATAAATTAATTCAAGGTAGTGCAGCTGATATGACTAAAAGAGCTATGGTTAATTTATATAAGGAAGGTTTGATAGGTCATATACAAATTCATGATGAATTAGATTTTTCTATTGAATCAGAAGATCAAGCTAAAAAGATAAAAGATATTATGGAAAATGCAGTTGATTTAAAAGTACCTAATAAAGTAGATTATGAGTCTGGACCTAACTGGGGTGAAATAAAATAATATTATGATTGAAAAATACGATAATTTTTTTGAAAATAAAATACAGACTCAACTTTTTGACATAATTATGGGATCTAATTTTAGAATAGGATGGAGTGATAGTAGTGAAGTTCAACACAAAATGTATCCATGTTTACATAGTCCTTATACTTTTGAAGATGTTAAGAATTTAAAAATATTAGATGTAGTTTTAGATAAATTAAAAAATAAAAATATAACAATAAATAATTATGATAGGTGTGTAATTAATTTAACTAAAAATATGGACGTTAATTTTATACATTGTCATCCCGATAAATTTGTATTTTTACATTATTCTAATATGACATGGAATACTGAATGGGGAGGTGAAACTGTTTTTTACAAAAATAATGGTAAAGATATTTTAAAATCTAGTCCCTACGTACCTAACAGAGCTATTATATTTGACGGAGAAATAAAACATACTATAAAAGCTCAAAATATTATGGGACCATCTTATAGGTTTACTACATCATTGTTTTTTAATAAAGTGTAATATATTAATGTACTATGTCTTATTTAAATGCTAATATACCGCCAATTTATTGTAAAATAAGGAAGGAATATCTTTATGATCTTAAAAAAAATAAAGGACAGTCTAGTGACTGTGTTGTCTTTGGTCTTAGCTCTATTTCAGGTCGCGCAATCTTATTTCATTGCATGCTACCAAATGGTGCTGTCTTCTATAGACTACCTATCTCAGCATTCTTTCAAAAAGAATTTGAAAGAAAAGACGTGCCTGATATGCGAGTGGATCAACTCGAACTGTGGAACTGCTTTAGTTATTATCCTAGTATCCATTGTTTTGATTGGTTGGCTGGTATAGACGGGAAATATATTGGTAAAGATAAAAAATTCTACGAAGGCCAATACTTATTTACTGTTGACTGGGCGCATCCAGAGACTAATATATTAAACACGGAACATTCTGAAATTCCGCAAGAGCACAAATGTGCACACATATTAGCGTTGAAAAACGGTAACTATGCAGCGCAGCCAAACAACAGAATCATTTGGCATGTGAACAGTTATACAACAGATAATGATTGGCCAGACTATAGTGTACAAACCACGTACTGGGACTGTGAAAAATCTGATTGGGTAACAGAAGATTCTAATAAAATGTTTTATGATATTAAGGAAAAAAAATAATGGTTAAAAAAATTTGTAATACTTGTGAACATAGATGTCATTGTGTAGGTCAAGGATATTTTGTATCAAGCACACAATGCGCTACATGTGATTGCAATGTATGTAATTGTGGACCAATTGTATTGACAGAAGAAATAACCAAAAAATGGTGGCAATTTTGGAAATAATTATGGAGTGCCAAAGGATGAACTATTACTTTACAGGTTTACTAATAATAATGTTAGTTACATTGGCTTTATGTGGAGGTCCAGGTGTCCAATAAACCATTAAACATCGGAGAAGAGGCAAGAGTGCAGATGCCGATGAAGACGGTTGTTAGCCTGATCGTGCTCGTTGCAATGGGCGTGTTCGCATATACGGAGCTGACGGCGAGGTTGGTATCGTTAGAGACATCACGTGAGTTGTTTACAAATGATTTGTTAAAGAAAAGTGAACAAGTGCCCACGGACCAAGAACAACATTTTTTAATTGAGGATTTGTACAAGACCGTCGAGAAGATGGAAGAGACTCAAGAAATGAACATGACTAACAAAGTCAACATAGAATTTTTAAGAGAACAGTTAGATAAAGCATTAGAAGATATTGAAAAATTGAAAGATAAGGTAAGAGAAAACGGGAAGGCTTACTAATGACAGAGTTAATTGTAGCCCTTCTTATGATTATCAACGGAGAGATCAAGGAACACAGAATACAAGAGTCGATGTCTCAATGCTTAAAAGGCAAACGTATTGCGATGAGAACCAATAAAAATAACAACATAAATTACACTTGTATAAAGTCGATGGCTGAACTCGAGTCGAACATAGATGGTAGCAAAAGCATTAAAAAACTTATCCTCGAATAAAATTGCAAAAATGCTTCGTACACCACGCTTCAGGCAACTTGTAATAAAAAATAAAAAAAGATATAATAGAAAAAAAGACAAAGTAATTAATGAAATATAAAGACTTTAATAAGTCAGATGTATCTCCTCTTATCTTATCTATTAATATGATGGGAGAAAATTTAGTTGGGTTAGAACTAGGAGTTTTTAGAGGTGAAAGTTTCATGACTATTTTACATAACTGTGACAATGTAAAAAAGTTAATAGGTATAGATCATTGGAAACCATACACTGATTTTATAAAAACAAATCCTGATGGTAAACCTGCTATGCATATAGATGCTTTTCAAGCTGAACTAAATAAAAGTGTAACTTTACTATTATGTAAACACAATACACCAACAGGTAAACAAGTTTCTATTATAGAAAAAGATTCATTAGAAGCAGTAAAAGAAATCGAAGATGAGTCATTAGATTTTATTTTTTTTGACGCTATGTTAACAGAACAACAAACATTTAATGAAGCAATGGCTTATTATCCTAAAATTAAAAAGGGTGGTTATTTTACAGGACACGATAGTCAATGTGTTCAACAAGTTATGGAACCAATATTAAAAGTAAAAAAACATTTTGGTAATACAGAAAAGATTACATCCTACGCCGATTGTTTTATTTTTAAAAAATGATTATAAACAATCAAACATATTTTATACACATACCTAGAACAGCAGGTAGATTTTTACATGAGTCATTAGAACTGAGTAATAATAAAATTCAATTATTTAATTTTAATGTTTTATTCAAAGGAAAAGAAGCTCCTCATTTAACTTATCCTGAGTATTGTCAGTTCACTCATCATAGATCTTTTAAAAAATTTTGTATTGTAAGAGATCCTGTAAATAGATTTATTTCAATGGCCAAAGGAACTTGGATGTTAGATGAAGAAAAAATAAATAAAATGTTTAGTAGTCAAAGTTGTTTTGATGAAACAGTTAGTAATCTTTGCTTAAACGGTAATACTAATTGGTTTGTACCTCAAATAAATTTTATAGATTATGATACTAAAATATGGAGATTTGAAGATAATTTTAATAGTGAATTTATTGACTGGTTATTATATAATTTTGATATTAAAATTACAAATTTAGCTGACAAATTAAATTTTGTTAATTCTAATACAAATAATGTTACTTTAAATAATGAACAAATTGGTTATATTAAAAATTATTATTACAAGGATTATAAAATTTTAAATTACTAATGAACCTTTCACGAAACTTCACGCTTCAGGAATTAATTAAATCAGACACTGCTGTCAGGTTGGATATTAATAACAATCCTAACTCAGGTCAAATAGAAAAACTAAAAGCACTTTGCGAAAATATTTTACAGCCAGTACGTGACCACTTCGGTAGAGTCAAGGTGACGAGCGGATTCCGTTCAGAGCAGCTGTGCCTAAAGATAGGTAGCTCAATCAACAGCCAACATGCAAAAGCTGAGGCCGCAGACTTCGAATGTATGGGAACTGACAATGCAGAATTAGCTGATTGGATTCATATGAACCTCGATTATGACCAGTTGATCTGCGAGTTCTACACTCCAGGGGAACCCAATTCGGGATGGATACACTGTAGTTATACTACAGACAAACCTAGAAAACAATTTTTGTGGGCTTACAAATCAGAAGGTAAAACTAAATACAAACCTGTAATTGGAAAGGCAAGGGATTTAACATAAGAAAGATATATGAGAAAGGTATTAGGAGTAAATATTTCACATAATTGTTCGTTTGCTTATTTTGAAGATAAGGTTTTAAAAGAATATTATGAAGAAGATAGATTTAATAAAATTAAAGCATACATTCCAGATGAAAATGAACCTGAGTATGAGTATGAAGTCTTAAAAAAATTTAAAAATATTACTTTTGATACAGTAGTTTTTTCTACTCATGACAGAGGATATATACAGTTAGACCAACCAATTGTAGATAATTGTCTTAATCAATTAAAATACAACGAATATCAATTTAATAATAGAGATCATCACATTTATCACGCTGCCTGTGGTTATTATTTTAGTAAATTTGATGATGCTATTGCAGTTGTTTCAGATGGAGGAGGAGAAACAATTATTTCTAATCAGTTTAAAACATTACAAAGTATTTTTACAATAGATAAAAAAGAGGTTTACCCATTATTTAAACATGCATCAAACGGAAGATATGATTATTTTAATAATTTTGTTGATGGATCAGAGCTACATAAAGTTAATAATATAGATTTTTTAATAACAAATAGAAAAGTAGGTGGTTTAAAATATTTAAATTATTTAAAAGACGCTGGTTTTGAATATGGAGAAGAAGGACAAATGATGGGCATGGCTGCTTACATAAATGAAATAACTACTTTAGATAAAGAAGTTTTAAAGATTGCAAACAAAGCTCAAAAAGAAACACTGCAAGAAGCAATAGAATTAATTTATAAAGTAAAAGAATACAGTGAATGTAAGAATATTATATTATCAGGTGGATATCATTTGAACTGTTCAAATAATTTTAAACTTGTAAAACACTTTCCTGAGTATAATTTTTTTGTAGATCCAATACCTTACGATGGAGGAACAGCAGTAGGAGCTGCTTATTTTTATGAAAATTATAAAAAGTAAAGAAGAAACAGTAGACATATTATTACAACAGGAATTAGTTGTAATATTTCAAGGACACTCTGAATGGGGTGCAAGAGCATTAGGAAATAGATCTATGTTATTTGATCCACGAAATAAAGATGCAAAAGAAATAGTAAATAAAATAAAAGGTAGACAATGGTGGAGACCTACTGCAGCTACAATTTTACATGAACACAAAGATGATTACTTAGAAATGCATGGATTAGATGAGTCACCTTATATGACTTTTGCAATTGATGCTAAACAAAAAGCAAGAGATGAAGTACCAGCGTGTGTACATGTAGATCAAACATGTAGATTTCAAACTTTGAAAAGAGAACAAAATCCAAATTATTATGATCTTATAAAATTATTTTATGATAAAACAGGTGTACCTATTTTACTTAATACTTCTTTTAATTTAAAAGGTTTGCCAATAGTTGAAACCTTAGAGGACGCCATATTGACTTTGGAAAAGAGTGATATAAAGTATTTATATAAACCATGAGCAAGATAGATAAAAAAGCTATAGAGATGTTTAAAAGAATTGATACAGTGCATGGTCACTGTGAAGAGTGTGAAGAAGAAGCTATCTTAGTCGCTATTGTTTCTGAATTTTACAGATGCACAAACTGTGGTCATGATACTAAACAACATATAAATGGTAGAATTAGATATATGAGACTATCAGAAACAGACAGAAATTTTATTAAAGAAAATGGCAAGAAAATTTAAATCATTCGAGACAAGACCAAAGCCTCGTAAGCGTCCTAGACGTCATAAAAAATCTTTATCAAAATCAGAGAAGAGAGATCATAAAAAATACAATCGTCAAGGAAGAGCACAATGATAGAGTTTTATCCTTTCAGTAAATTTTATAAATACAAGTTAAACGTAACCAACGATGAAAAAAATCAAGTTAAGATAATAATGAGAGATAAGTTTACTACATACAATCAACTTAACATATTAAATGTTCCAGCCTTAAAAGATCTAAGAAAACAAATCACGGATATTTTAGATAAACATGGTTTACTTTTAAATAATAATTTTGCACAACGTTACAATAAATTAGATTATCATGGAGTACACATACATCCTAATTCTAGATATTCTGGTATTTTGTATTTAAGCTCTGAGGGAACACCTACTGTTTTTTATGACTCATGGTTTGAATCATATGAGCAGCCAGTTGAAGAAAACACTTTGTTATTGTTTCCATCATACACACCACATGAAGTAAGATTTTTGACTGAAGATGAAAATAGACTAGTGATATCTTTTAATACAGATATGAATCCTAGTTTCAGGGCCAGTGTGGACCAACATAAAGATTAAGTTTCGGCTTCTTCCGTCTTAAAAGGTTCACAAGTAAATTTAGGATAAAGCTTACTATTATTTATTTGATCTTGTTTTAACATTTCGCCATTAAAAAATACCTCAAAAGACTGACCTAAACCATCTTTGACGCAACTATCAAATGTATCGTGTGATTGCTGGTAAGTGTGCATTTCCTGTGTAACTGGTAAACAATTATTGTGCATTATGGAGCATACATATAATGTTAAAAAAAACTTCATTGACTAACCCTTGTAAAAAGATATAACTATCTTATATTATTATTTGTAAATTACAAAAGAAAGTAACATAAAAATGGACATAAGAAAATATAAATCTGTCGCATTGTCACATGATAGTTGCGATAAGTTAGACGGCATCAGGAAAGTTATTGTTCCTGAAGTATCAGTATCTAGAGCTAAAGCATTAGATATATTAATTAACGAGAAAGCGAGAAAGCTAAATGGTAAACTTAGAACGATTAAAAACAGCTAGTCTTTACGAAAAAAAAGATCCTATTAGAGATCTTTGGCGTAATGTATTAATTGTAGGTATAGAAGATTTAATTAAAAAGAAAAACTTACAATACAAGTATGGCAGAAAATCTTATTGTTTAGAAGAAATGTGGTTTCATCACGAAGACTTTAAATTAATATGTGAGTTTGCTCAGTTTGAACATGCAATAGTTAAAAAGAAAGTATTTAAAGCTATAGAAAAAATAAAGGAGAAATATGAAAAAGGGGAAGAGAGTATGTCCGAGATGTCAGGGCAATGGGTACATAAAAATCAAGAGGTCAGTGGACGATCAAAGAGACGGTATAGTGCAATGTCCCTTGTGCAATAGTGAAGGAGCAATACCTATGGAACTAGATAAAGTAAAAGAACAAAATAAAATTCAAAGAATATTATACAAAAAATCTTCTTTGTTAACTAGAGATTTAGTTAAAAGTCTCATTAGTAAAATTAGAATGCTACAGAAACAAAAAGTATTCTTACAGAAAAAACTAAGAGAAAGCACCAGGGATCAAGCGTAATGGATATAGACGCAGAACTAAGAAAGATAAGAGGCGAGAAGTGGAAACAAATAAGTTTACCAACTGTCGCCTCTAATAAATTAAAAACTTTATCTAAAAATTTTAAATATGGTAAAGAATTAAAACAAGCTAAAACTGTTGAAGCTATGACATGGCAATATAATATAATTAAAGATACTGATAGAGCCATTGTTTTTAGGGATGGAAAGTTTGAAGTTATAGAGTGTGACAATTTGCGCAGTGAACAAAAGTAAATTTAAGCATATCTATTAGAGTATGGAAAAGTTTTGTAAACATTGTAAAAAAAACAAGAATATTAAGGAATTTAGTAAAAGAACTAGATCTCCAGATGGCTATCGTAATCAATGTAAAATGTGTGAAAAAAATTATAAATCTAGTTTTAAAATTTACATGAGGAATAAATATAATGGTATGGTAAAAAGATCTAAAGAACAAAATTTACCTGAACCTGATATGACTATGGATGAATTTATTTTAGAAGCAAATGCACAATTACAATGGAATGCTTTTAGATGTCCTATTACCGGAGACAAATTAGAATACCAATCTGGTAGTAGAGATAAGGTAGATGGTAAACAAAATAAGAATAGTTATTCTATTGATAGAATAGATCCTAGTAAAGGTTATATGAAAGATAATATACTTGTTGTTTCATGGCGTTGGAATTGTATGAAAAAAGATACACCTTTAAAATACATGATGAGGTTTTGTTTATACATGAAATTAAATTTTCCAGTGAAATATAAAAAATTAAAAAAAGAAAACATGGAACATTTTTACGAACTACATAAAACTGCAAAAGAATTTAAAAAAATAATTAACAGAAAAGAGGATGAAGATGACATTACCTACAACTAATTTAGTAGAAGCTAAAATGAATTTGATTGTTAAAAACAGAAAAGCTGAGTTATATATGGATAAACTTAGAGAAGACTACTACAATCCATTATATAAAGATTACACAGAATGTGTCAGACACATTAAACAATTTATTAGAATTAGAAAATATCCATGGCACGTGCATGTTTTAGCTCAAACTGCAGCTTTTTTTAAACATCCATTACAGTATATACAATTAAAACTATCTACTAAAAAATTTTTAATAGAAGCTTATTGGGAGTTAAAACGTTTAGTTAAGGAATGTGAGATAGAGTTTGAAGCAACAGAAAAATCTATAGAAAAATCTAAAGAAATTATTAATAACCTACAGAAAGCAATCGATGATAAAGTGGAATAAGAAGTTTGAATATCCTAAGACAATAAGAGAAGCTATAGAAGGCCAACGTCATTATATTATTAATGATGAAAAATTACCAAGTGTAACTACTATATTATCTGCTACACAAAGTGCTGAAAAGAAAGCATCTCTTGCTAATTGGGTCGGTAGGGTCGGTAAAGACAATGCTGAACACATTAAAAACACTGCCGCGAATCGTGGATCAATCATGCACCATATAATTGAGTCTTATTTATTAGACTCTAGACATGCTGATTTAAGCGACCAGGGACAGCTTGCAGGGGTAATGGCCCAAACTATTATAGATGAGGGTCTAGAGGGCTGTATGGACGAAATATGGGGGTCTGAGGTGGCTTTGTACTATCCTGGACTGTACGCCGGGGCCACTGATTTATGTGGGGTATATGAAGGATCTGAGGCAATAGTAGACTTTAAACAATCTAATAAACTAAAAAAACGTGAGTGGGTTGAAGACTATTTTGTACAACTTGCTGCGTATGCTATGGCTCATAACACTATATATGGTAGTAAAATAAACAAAGGTGTGGTTCTAATGTGTACTAAAGATAATCAGTTTCAAAAATTTACGATACAAGGTCAAGAATTCAATCGATACGTGTGGCAATGGCTTAGAAGAGTTGATGAGTATTATGGCCAAAAAATGTCCAAAATGGGGCAAGAAGCTAGTTAACATATGTTTACTACTTTGTAACAGGCATCCGGATTAAGGGGTCATGTTTTACCTATAAGGATATTTTTAGCAAATGAAAAAAATATTTTTTTGAATTTTAAAAACATTGGAACATTGGAACATTGGAACAAACTATTGAAATTATTGAATAAAATGCAGATTACAGCTCAGAACATCCAGAACATAAGTGTATCAACACTTTTAGAACATACACTTTTTAAAAAGTGTTATATATCAACGTTTATTTCTGTTCTGAGAGACCCAATTTAGAGTTAGCATTTTGACTTTTTTTATAAAAAAGTAATGCTAAAAAATAGTATAAGGAGGTATAAGAAGATATGGCAAAAAAGAAATCTAGAAGAGTCAATACATACATTAGACCTAAAACTGTAAAACAAGAAGTTGCGTTTCCATATAAGCGTGTGCGTATAGACTGGATTGATATTATCACTGAGGGTGGTTGGGGTACCGTAAAAGAATTTGAAAAGATGAAATTAGCTACACCTGTAAGTGAAGGTTGGTTATTTAGTAAAGACAAAGAAACTGTAAAAATATTTGCTGGATATGATGTTGATGAAGATGGTATTACTTTTTCAGAAAGATCTGTATTTCCAACTTCATGTGTAAAGAAATTAACTTATTTAGATTAAATTGATAAAAATAGTAGATAACTTCTTTGACAAAGAAGTTTTAGAAAAAGTACAAAGTCAGATACAGACATTACCTTTTACTCCACGATTTAGTAAATATCCCGACATGGAAAAAAGAGAAAGAAACAAAAATGATTATTATGGAAGTAGATTTAACTTATTTAATGATCAAGATCTATTTAACATTTTTATATCAAATGCTGAAAAAAACTTTGGTATAAAAATTAAAGAGTGTCATCCAGATTCTGGTGTAGATATAAGAAATTTAGATCATTTTAAACCTCATGAAGACACTGACGTAGGTGTTTATAATATTATGGTTATGTTGAAAGGACCTAAAGCTGTTACTAATGGTACAGTTTTTTACTCTGATGGTGAGTTAGATATGCATGTAGGATTTAAAGAAAATAGATCTATTATGTTTCCATCTGATTGGTTTCACTCTGCTCATGCTAGTAATGTTCCTAATTTAAGAAGATATACAGCTACTTTGTTTATACAAAATTACGAAAGTATTTAATTTAATGGTTTTTTTGGACGCTCAGTTGTTTGTAATTCTTTATCTGTTTTCACTTTTTCTTTTAATTCTTCAAATGGCACGTCTTCAAGGATTGGTGAGTAGTCATCAATTATTTGTTTCATACGTGATTCTAATTCTTCTGTTGTTAAATCTTCTAGCTTTCCAGTTCGTATTATCTTCTGCTCAATATATAGACCCGCGGCTTTACCCCGAGCTACTTCAGCGTTAACTGCAGCTGACCATGCTTTCTTATCTCTAGCTTCATCTCTAAGTTTAGCTAATTCTGTAATATGAGATCCAAATGTAACATCATATTTTTTCTGCCATTCAGCTCGAAGTTCACCAATGTACTGAACTACTAATGGATAGTGTTTAGGATTTTGCAATACGCTGGCTGAGTGTCTTGCTGATTCTTTAGAATAACCTGCCTCGATAGCACATTGAGTAGCAGTTTTTCTACCTTCTTCACAAACTAGTAAGTTTGCAAATTTAATTTGTTGTTCTGTTAATTTTTTTGGTAGTCCCATTATTCTTCCTCATACATTTTTTGTTCTTCTTTAAAACCTTCCATCAATAACTCTGATGTAGTTTTTTCTTTTTTACCAAAAATTCTATCAAATTCTTTTTTGTATTTATCGTTGGTAGGCCTTGATCTACCATCGTATTGTCTGCCTTTTTCACGTTGTGACATAATTTAACCTCTATTGACTTTTAACATAACAATAATAATATATCAACTGTTGTTAGGGCAAATAACTTTTACAAAAGTATTCTGATTCAACCTAGCAATGTTGATTTGTTTATGGGGTTCGGCTTACGACCTTGAGATTTACTCCCTCAACTGATACTGGGGCCCCATATAAAAAGAAATTATGCAAGGAAAATTACTCAGACAAGTTTTAGATAAAATGCTAAAATCAGAAGTGGCTGGTGAAGCTCGTGTACAGGTTTGTTTACCTGATGGTAAATATTATGATATTACTTCTCTACAACTTCTTGAAAATAAATTATTGGGATCAAGAGAATCACATAGACTAGTTTTTACAGTTAGAAGTGAAACATGGAATATGGGAAAGGTTCTTAAAAAAATTGGATAGCATAGGTAAAATAGAAGATTGTATGCTTAGGATTGATAAGTTAGTTCCTAAAGATGTATGTGATTATTTTATAAAAATATTTGAAGACAATATACATGAAGCTAATACTGAAAGTAGTTACAAATTTAAAGATAAAGTTACCAAAGAAGATAATTTTAAATCTGTTAATCTTTCTGTATTAGAAAAAATAGATAATTCTTTTCAAAAACCCCATGATTTAGCTAAAAGATTTATATCCATAATGATAACAAATTATGTTTTACATATACAAAAAAAGATTTGTCCTTCCTACAATAATGAATTTTTCCAAACAACTAACAACATTAGAATAATAAGATATAAAGTTGGTGAATCTATCCAAGATCACAGTGATGTTAGTGCAACACACAGAGGGTCTTGTACGTTAAATTTAAATGAAGACTATGAAGGTGGTGAATTTAGATTGTTTGATGGTAGAAAAAAAGAAGTATTTAAAACTGGAGATGCTATGTTATTTCCAGCTGAACCTATTTGGATACATGGTACTGAACCTATAACAAAAGGTACTCGATATGCAATTAATTGTTTTCTTTCTTAATGAAATTATCTTACTCCATACCTGGAAAGATATGGTGGATAACTAATTTTTTAGATCAGAAAATGTACAAAGGCATTCATGATGCCGTTATAAAAGAACGTAATAAAATAAATCTATCTACATCTAAAGGTTTATGGAGTGATGTTTTAATAGATAATATTGTACCTCCTTTAAGAACTGAAGTTAGTAAATATCTACCTTTTGAGCAATTAAAAATTTTAGTTAAGCACAATGCTTTCTTTCAAATAAAAGATGCAAAAGAATTAAGTACTACTATTCACTACATGAAGAAAAATTCAGGTATAAATTGGCATGATGATGATAAATGGAAATATGGTGCAACTTATTATTTAAATCATAGATGGTCTAAACAATGGGGTGGTGAGTTTATGTTTACTCATAAAGATGGCCATGGATGGATACCTCCTGTAGGTAATTCTTTGGTAATTGTAAAGGCTCCAATTGAACACAAAGTAAATCCTGTGTTAAGTCCAATCATGCCTAGAATGACTGTTCAAATATTCATGAGATAAGTTGACAATGGTGCTTTTGGGTATATTAGAAACACAGCATGTTTGTGTGAAAAACCAATGAAACCTGAAACTAAATTCTATGCACAAGTTAAAAGAAATCTTACTGAAATATCCTGGATTAGGATTGAAAACCTTAGCGTTCCTGGTACTCCCGATCTATTGGGGTATAATAATTCTGGCCACTTTTTCACTGTTGAATTAAAGTACACTAAAACAAATAAAATTAAATTTTCTCCACACCAAATAGCCTTCCATGTGAAGCATCCTGAGAATACATTTATCCTAGTTTTGGATGCCTCTTGCATGCTTCCAAAACTTTATGGGGGGAAAAGAATCCGGGAGCTTGTAGCTGGAGGCCTGAATCAGGCCCCCTGTGCCACCGGTTACGCTGCTTGTCGCTTGTTGCTTGAAGCTCTATAGTCTGAGCTTTTGTAAACAGGCAAATTGTCCTGCGTCAAAATGTCGCAGCTTGTGGCTTGTAGCTTGTAGCCGTTCGCTACGCACCAGGCTTCATGGATCTTAATCGCTGTCTTGCTCAGGCGCTTGTCGCTTGACGCTTGAGCCTTCCTGCTTGTTGCTTGTTGCTTCATCCTTCATCGCTTTCTCTCCTAATTCTTTCTGTTCTTTTTGAAATTGTTTGCGCTTCTTGCGCAGCTCATCATAAAATTTTGGATGTTTGAATACGAACATATTAGTGCTGTCCGTATTCAATGTTCTTTACTTCAGGGTCCCAGCAAGCGCGACAGCTGCCGCACTCATTATTGTTATCGGGGGCCGGACAGGTTCGACTCTTCGTTGAGACTGTCGACGTATTCGGCCAGCTCATGACTGGGCCCTGATCAACCATTGGAGAACTGAATCTAATCACTAAGTTATCCGGACAGCTGGTCAGGTGGTCCTTGATCCATGCTTCCCGGGTCGGCATCCAATGACGCCTGCTTGGTGTTAACCTGCAGACCTCATAAATTTTTTCCAGGTGCTGGAGATCCTGCACATCGCCGCTGTCATGCCATCTAAACACATCAGGCTTTTTTGAATTAATAAGAGATGCCATTGCTTCAACCCAGTATGGGTTCTTTATAGCGTCCAGCCTCTTATATTGAGCTTTCTGTACAGTCGAAAATCTATACATACCCTTCAGGGCATAACACAGCTCACAGACTGAACCTTTAATTTTACGTAGTTTGCTGCCGGTCTTGCATTCCTTAGCTGGAATACCAATTGACCATCCAGGCATTTTTGAGGGCTTACTTAGTCCACCGACCAGCGCCCAGGCTTTTTTTGTATTCATAATTTTTTACTCCTTTTTTATTATATTAAACTAATTCTTTTTTTATTCACCTTACATAATTGTCGCAGCTTGTCGCTTGATGCTTGAGGCTTTAAGTCAAGAAACAGATTGACGCGCGACAATTTGTCGCAGCTTGTTGCTTGTTGCTTATAGGACCAACGTGCACTGATCCCAGGACCGTTAGCTTTGCACCCTTGCGGGCTCCGTTCTGGTTTATTCCTAACGATCCAGGGATCAATTGATCCCAGGTCCAACAGCCAGAGCATACGCTTAGCAACTAGTATGATACCTCGAGGTCATACTTTAACTATTGGACCAGGGATCAGCACCCAGACGAAGACAGCCTCACAGTGAGGGGTTTGACGCTGGGTCTTTACCCGAGAGTTTATAGTTTTTAAGGTGCGATAAACTCACAAATGAGGCACCATTCTCTAATTCTCCTCAAACATTTTTTCCAATTCCTCCATAGTCTTATCAGTAGGTTTATTGTACCAAAATTTAGGAAACATTCCGTAGTAGTTTTTAGTATCTTCTACCTCATCTACTAAAGAAGGCTCCTCCCAAATTTCTTTTTGTGTATCAAATTTATTTAAATTAAACATAATCGAATAATAGCATTTTAAAAAATTTTAATACATTCACATAATTGTCGCACCCTGAAGCTTGGGGCTTGGGGCTTGAAACTCTGTCAACATGACAGATTGTCCTGCGACAATTTGTCGCAGGCATCATGCGACAATGTGTCATATTTATGTTTCACGTGAAACATGCTATAATACGATTTTAACAATTAAATATAGGAGTAAATAATATGCCGAGATTTAAGATACACTACACAGCTGATATTTGGGAAACTGTAATAGTTGAAGCTGAAAATAAAAAAAAGGCTCAAGAACTTTTTGAAACTCATGATGATAAATATTTTGAGGCTAGAGAAGATGAGCCAGATCAAATGGGTATGGAAAATATAAAAGTAGATATAGTTGAAGAATTAAAATAACTGCGACACTTTGCACAATGGCTTTAATTAGCCATTGTGTTAGTATTTCAACTTAACCAAAAAGGAGTAAAATATGTCAAAAGAAAAAAGACAAACACTAAATGCCGAAAAGAGAAAAGTCATTGGTGGTGTGTTTCAAGACCATTTTGAAAATGGTTCTAAATACAAAGCACAACACACAGAGGCTATTCAAACTTACAATGATATGCGTTCAGTTGCTAAAACAAAGATTGAACAACTTGTAAGATTTCATCAACCTCAAGAAGATGTAGATACAATTAGAACCATGATTAATAAATATGGCGAAAGAAATGGTGGTGAGTTGCACCATGATAATTGTTTCTATGTTCAAAATGCAACACCTCGTATGGATATCGATTATAATGGTAACCCAAAAGAAGTATTAGATGATGTTCATATTCAGTTTAAAGCTGATAAAACTTTTCTAACTTCTTATTACAGAGATGAGTTAAGATCAAAAGGTCTTGACCCAGATTATTTAGTTAGACTAAAT
>VMHT01157152.1_pt1 | contig 16500 bp, 13 predicted proteins | sample 4693611 | NCBI WGS metagenome assembly VMHT01 (sample SAMN12280063, study PRJNA550983) | marine metagenome | isolation source: seawater sampled from same location over 5 years 0.02-0.2 micron viral filtrate | place: USA: collected off the coast of southern California halfway between the port... ... | reverse complement strand
CTATATACATGGGATTCAATAAATCACTCTTGATGAGGTATACAGGTGATAACATCTTTCTTGGTAGATTATCTGCTATGATACTTGTAGATACAGCACCCACCTCAGTCACTGCTGGATAAGTTTGGAATCCTGGGAATGCTTCATAGGATAGTGCTGCGTGGTTAGCAAAGTGAGTAGCACCAGAACCATTCTTACTATCATATCTCCAAGAAGGATAATTTACTTCTAATGTATTGAATACAGATAATCCAGATGTTCCTAATTTTACAAATGTTTGGAGGTCTTCTGTTTTTATCAGAGCATTTGTGGTCGGAGTAGATGTATTTAATCCTGTATTATTAAATCTCTGTAATCTTGAACCACGATTATGAAACTGAGAATATGTAAATCCTAATAGTTCCCATAAGGATTGCCCCCAGTTCTTTTCATCACATCCATAATCTTCTATAAATATTCCACTCTGAGCATCCATTATAGCATAAGGAGTTATAGCATTATCTTTTTCAGCAATTGTATCAGAGGCACTATATTCAGATGCTTTGTTTATCTTAAAAACATTATTGTATGGTGTAAAGTTAGGACTATAATTTAATCTACTTAATCTCTTATTCAACTTGTAACAAGCGGAGTTCGCACCAGATACATCTGTTGAACCTTCTATCTCTTCAGCATTTGTTCCTTTCAGTTCAGCAGTATGAAGATTCTGGAAAGAAAATCGTGATGAATCGCCTGTGAAAGATAATGTAGGTTGATTCGCTCCACAATATATCTCATTAAATAATCTAGCATTAGAAGGAGCATCGGGACAGGGACCATATCTAGGAGGGTTAATCGCCATACTATGATTGAACCATCCATCAAAATCAGGTTGATTTGTGACTACTTTATACATAGTAGGTAAATCAGGGAATGGGGTGTTTACTTGGTCTTCCATATGCGTATCTGTTTTCGCCCAAGAGTGAGTCGCTTCAGGATAATCTATTCCAGAAGCACTGTATGGTGCTCCCCATAATGAAGCATATCCATTTGTCAGTAAAATAGCACAAGTCCCATAAGCATTGAAATGTCTGTCAAAACCTACACATCTTGATGCTATTTCATCATTACTATCAAACCATTCCTGAGGTAATGTCCCACCCTGATATTTTCCTACATAAAATGAGATATAATCTTTTTCAAAGAATGTGAACTTCTTAGCAAATCCATATGTTAATGTTTCGTATGGGTCTGCTCCTTTACCTTCACCACCAATGATATCTTTTCGTGCTGGATTATAGTCAAAAAATAATGCCCCTGCTGTATGGTTATATGTTACCACATCACTAGCATTTGTGTATATATCACTTCCAAGACCTCTTCCAGCAAAATATACAGATTGACTTCCATCTATCGCATAATCTATATCATTGTGAGGATTACTTACATATACTCTTCTATTAGTGGTGTCTATACTTAAAATGTATGTATCAGTTGGATACAGACCAGTGTCTTCTGTATCAGCATCACTAAAATATAATCGCATACCTCTTTTTAAATCCGTCACATTATTTACTGGAATATACTCACCTAAATCTGTTTCAGTAATAGAACCATTGATTGGTTTATTCTCTCCTTGTTCTGGGTCTTGTGTATTATCATTCATATGTAAAAATCTCATCTTATCAGGTGATACATCTGCTTTAGTCTCTTCTGTTACATTTATTAATGCTTGTTGGGATGCTGACATACCATCCCAGTCAAACAATTCAGGATACAATTCTTGTGATTCAATTAAGTTCTTTATTTTTAAAAGATTATCATCAGTCCATGGGATAAATGTTTTAAATGTTTTTATAGAGTCACTTTGTCCGAATCCGACATAGTGAGGTTCGGTCATAGGATATGTATTTGTAATTGTTATGAATGATTTATCTATCGTAACATTAAGGTCATCATTAAAACCAGCATCAAACTCTCTACCATGCTCTTGGATTTCAGGTCGTAAGAATCCCACTGTTGAATAACAAGAGTCAAAATACATCGCAAAGTCTTCATTAGACATATTCCAGTAAATCGCATGACCTGCTCCGACATCAGGAATTAAATCCTCAGGGGATGGAATACTGCTTAGTTCTCTATTCATCTTCGCATAAGTCCCTTGTTCCCCTGATACTCTATTATCCCTTAAACCACAGATTTCAGAACCTTTCAATGGATTCAATAGACTATATGAAGCATTTGTATCGCTTCTATTAGAATACTTGAACTTCCATCCTACTTTCACTTGTTCGTTCGCCCACATGTGTCCTGCTGTATATGTATCTCCTTCAAAAGTTCCACCATTCTCTCCAAGAGGGAACAGATTTTGATAATTTGATAGCGTTCCGTTCCCATGTCCTCCGAAGAACATTGGAATATTGAAATCATTACTGAATGTATTATTATACCATAACTCACCAGCATTACGTATGAACCATGCGTTGGAACAAGGAAAAGTCTCAAAGGTATTAGATTGTGCTTGGAGATTTAAATTATTTTGTTTTATCTGTCCGTCTTTTCTTGTATTTGTATCAGGGTCATTATCCTCACCAAGTGATACATTTATTATCTCATCAATATCATTCATCTTATTTGTTATCTGTGTTGCGACATTCACTGGAGAGTTGAATCCCTTACTCACTTCATATTTCACTGTTTTACGATACCATATAAAATCCATCAGTGCTGGGTCTTTCTCACCTTGAATTGTAAAATTAGTCTTTTCACCTTCAGGAGTGTAGTTCTTAAAAAATTTCCTTACAAATAATGTATACCTCCTTCCATCATTAGATATCTCAGTTCTATCTTCTCCAATTGTTGTCTCAACTGTCTCATAACCATATCCATTAGCAGCATTCCCAAATGTTCTTATATAACTATAATCACTTCCCAGTCTGTATGGATTTGGTGAATGAACTGCTCCAGTTAATGATGTATTAGGAGCATTCCAGTCCTGAGCACCATCCCACCATGCTCTACGGTCATCTGCCCCCCATGCTCTTGGTAATGAAATATAGTTATCACCCTGAGCACACTTATAGTATGAATGAGTTAAAAATATAGAATCATCAGTTATATGATGAGTGTTTTCACTTGTTGTATACTCCCAAGCATAATTTCCTTCAGTTGTCTGTAAATTATATGTAGATGAACCATTGTTCTTCTGACCTTCTAGTTTAGTTAATGTAGTATTCTTCGTTGTATATGATTGTCTCTCTCCTAAATTATTTATCGCAATTCTACCTTTAATCTCTATTGTAGCATCTTCATTACCTATTTCAGAGATATATGCTGAATGAACTGATATAGTATCTCCAATATCTAACTTTATTCCAGAACCTAAATCATTAGTCCAAGATGATTTACCCTCATCACTTCCCCCCAAGTATTCTGCTGAAGACTTCCTATTTGCTTGAAGTAATATGGTATCTGTATAAGGCGGTGCTTCCATATAGTATTATTATATAGATATAAAAAATAAATTAAAAAGATATCTTTATTTATTCAACTAGGCAAAAAAGACCTCGGTCTTACCATTATTTAACTGAACAACACGGATAATTTCCAAATAAGTTCTGAGAGTAGCAGTGTTGGCACCAGCAGACTTAGAGTTAGGTAGTGGGTCAAAAGTATTGTATAGTTCAATACCTCTGCTGTTAACCCTTTCATTACGATTGAGTTTATATGCTTGATAGAAGAATCTACCAGCAAGACCATGATGTTGTGCTCTCTGCTCATATCCTTCAAAAGTGCCCTGCGTGAGTCCTTGTCCTTCAAAATTATATTCTTCACGAGCAATGAAAGGAACCATACCTTCTGCCTGAGTCAAATAGTGGAACTGCTGAGCAGAGTTATCTACATCTACAGGATATAGGAAGTGGTCATTGTATTTAACATTAGATGTAAGAACACCGTTATATCTAGCAGATTCTGTCCCATTGGATACATCTCTGCCGCAAGACATAGAGTGATAGTTTCCAAGAATAGAATCTTTCTTAACATTATCATCAGAAAGTGTAGTAAATACCTTAGTGACTAGACGACCAGCACCACCTACATTCACAATGAGTTGACCAGTGGATACTGCTGTTTCAGGTGCTCCATTGTCAGCGACTATATCCACGGTTCTCTTAGCAAGTCTGTAATCAGCAAATGTAAATGATAGATTCGCATTCTGCTGAGCATACTGTTCCATCATTTCCTGAGGGAAAAACTGATAATCAGCAATGAGTTCAGTAGCAGTCTGGTCAATTGCGAAGGATGGAGATGTTGCTGAACCAGAAGAAGGTAGACACATACGGTCTGAATCTACACCACTGAAGAATAATTCAATAGTTACTGGTTCACTCATCATGAAGAGAGGAAGTTGATTCTGGGTAAGGAAAGGAAATAATTCTTGTAGTGAAAGAGTAAACTCGGGACCATAATCAGTATTCGTTTTACAGAAATCGTGATCGTTTAGAGCAAGAGTGTCCGTTCGTGTTGTTGCGACTTGAAGACCTAAATCAAGACCAATGTGTTTTGCTTCTTTCTCAAGAAGTTTTGTAGTTCCTTTCCAATCATTCTCACCTACATCGCTCTCCTTGTAATAAGGTTTATGAGCAAGACGGCGACCAGTAGTATAGGTCTCTCTCTGCTTCTGATGTTCGTTAGCAAGGAACATAGACTTGTATCCCATATAGTGATTAAAATCATCAATCTCACAGATTGTCTTAGTTCCTACACGGAGGGCACATCTCTGTATGAGTGAATAAATACCTACACCTACGGGAAGGAAACCAACAGCGGCATTTTCTTTTAATCGTAAAACAATCTTAGAGTTAGAATGAAGGATACCTTTATTCTGGAACTGAAAGCGACAGAACTTATCAGTGTGAACGACAGGGTCAAGAATATCCGTTTCAATATCAATAGCGGTGTTCGTGGGAATCTGTCCAATCTTTACAAGGTCAGGAACTGCTCCCATGTTTGCTGAAGAAGGTTGCTGGGTCATCATTTGTGACTGGTCGGACGAGGTAGCATAAGACATATTTTATAATGATATTATATAATATTAATAAAAAATTATTTTTAAAAAAAGTATTTACTATTTTCTTTAACGGACAACTGAGATACCGTCTCCGCTGAATGCCAGGGTTTGCTTTGAATGAACAAATAGATAGAATGCTTGAGGATTATCCGTAGTAAGGTCACATTCCATATTCATACCCCAATTGACAGAAGAAAAGTCAACTCCTTGTCCCGATACTACATCATACGCGACTCCCACACCAGCGACTGAACCTCCATCTACCTTAAAGTTAACTACACCCGATTCACCTGACGTATACTTAGTGTTGAGAGGAGATACCTGTGTTCTCCGTAGTTTAGAGAACTGTGTAATAGCATTGACATACTGTTGAGTAATTTCAGAATCTGCTACATCTGATGTAAGATTTACGGTAGCAGTTGAATCCTTCTGAACAGTATCAATATTGTATTCTAGAGGATAGCGTTCTCCTCCACGGGTGAAGAATAACTGCTTAATTTCTGCGGGAGACTGATCTGCTCCACCATTTACAGGGAAGTTATTACTTAAACCATTCTCACCTCTGTTGTTAATTTTATTAGCAGATATCATATTACCAAATACACCTAAGACTCTTGAAAGACCAAGGTTGAAATTGACAATCGCATTCGTAGAGTTAAATGTTGTGAAGTATGATGAAATAGAATTGTATTCAAAAGTAGAAGCAGGAGGCATCTGTTGCTGAGGGTCAGTAACTTCACACGATAAACTTAAATCACTTAATCGGTAGAACGCATCTTTTACATCGGCAGTTGTAGGACTACCCGTTTCATCAAACAGAACATTAGAGTCTGGAGCAAGTTGAATCTCTACAAGGAGTCCACCTACACCTCCAGCACCATTCGCCATAAGAGGGATTGGGTTCTGTCCAGAGAAAAGACCACACGGGAGATTAATACAGAAAGAGTTTCCACCCTTCTTAGTAGATGTAGCATTTACAGTAGGATTTGAGACAACAGTATGCTGTTGATTCGCCCAGTTGGGACCCACTAGAGCAGTCTCCGCCATATGACCTGCGGAGTCCTGACCAGATGAAGTGACTGGGAGGTATGAACTCATAAATCTTGGGAAATGTTTTATTTCTTCAATTACTTGGTGAGTTGCCTGAGATTTTATGGTAAGAGAATCAATAATTGAATACATTCCTAATTGTTCGCTCATTCTTAGAGGAGAAGTAGAAATAGTATTATCATCTTTGAAAACAGAGAACTTACCTACGAGTCTGACAGACTGTCCGACAAGCATACGACCCTGTTCACCAATAATAAACTGTATAAGAGGATTTCCATCTTTATAGGATATCTTTCCAGTTGAAGTGTGGTTACTCGGAGTGACTTGTAGATTGTGGCGAGAAGACATTTTATTATGTTATAATATAATATTAATAAAAAAATAATTTTAAAAAAGATATCTTTAGTTTATTCTATTTTCATTTAGTTCTTCTTGTGCTTTATACATTATCATTGAATAAAACATTTCTTCATCAGTAGCATCTTCTCTCTTCACAGGAGGTTTTAAAAACATATTTATGCTCTCTAAAACTTCTCTCATATGATCTCCTATGTATCTATCGTAATTATCATTTTGACAATAATTACATTTACAATCAGGATTATCACACATTTATATATATATATATATATATTTAAATCTTCTTTTTAAGCATTCTTTTTAAATAGTGTCTCCCTCACACTTCCAGACTTATCATATCACCTTTTACGACAATCCGACGCAAATGAGCAACGAATGAGTTCCATAACTTGGGTTTGCTTGGAGCAGTAGTTTCCTGATATTCTATTTGGAGGTTAAAGTCTTTCCCGCGGGCATCATACGTGCCTGATGCGAGTGATAGTGCCCTCCCGATAAACCAGTTCTCCTGATACTTCTCAAAAGATAGTGGGTCAATATCCGCCATTCTCAATGCTTTTTCATTCTCAATGAGTAACTGCTGATTGAGTGCGAGTTTATCCTCATTAACAGAAACACGTCCTAGAGGCACCTTTCTATTAGGATTGAGTTTACCATTGTAAATAAACTGATAGTTAGAGGCGTGGTCTGCTATCCCTACAAGACCACTGCGTGTAGAGTTATTGTATGAGTAATCACCGCCACCAGTATCTCTAGCAAGATTATTCACTTGATATGTAGTGTCCGCAAATACACTCTGCTTTGCTGAGTAAGGAGTAGCATCCGTGGGGATCGCTAGGATTGACTTACATCTGCTGTTCTGGATAGGTAGACGAATATTCACAACACGATCACTTACTAACTGAGAATATTTGTAGTTAGTGAATGAAAGGAAATCATAGTTCATTGCTCCACCTGCCTTTAACATAGAGTTCATCTTAGATACATATCCAGCAGGCATCTCAACTTGCTGAACTTGGAGTTCTACATTATCTACAGAACAAGTAGGATTAAATGATGCCGCTTCATCTACACCACACGAGTATACATAGAACTTATTGGTATCACCAGCAGTTGCTGAGTTGACCGTTGGAGTAATAGCGTCTACCCAATCATTATCAGTATCAGCACAAGTTAACTTAACAAGACCAGTATCAGCATCTCCTCCACCAGCAGTTTCATCATAAGTCACATCAGTAATTGTCACTTTAGCAATAGCAGTCGCTGCCGCACCACTCGCAGATACTCTTGAATCCCCAGGATTATCTACATCAGTCGCTTTAGGAGTTACGAAAGCAACTACATCACCTACACGGAAAGGACACGATTCAACTGAGATAATACCATTCTGTCTTTCAAGATAGATTGCTGAGGCACTAGAACCGCTAGTCCATTCTTGTCTAGAAGCATTGGATCCATTGATAGAATGGAAAACAGCATTAGATGTAAGTCTCTTGTTCTTGAGAGATGTTTCTACCTGACGGAAAACCTTATTACTGTCTTCCAAAATTATTTCTATACGGAGTCCCTGCGTCATCTGAAGTGGGAAGATTTTATCATTCTGGAAGATACCAGTAGGGAGTTTGAGAAGACACTTAACAGTTCTGAAATCATCATCTCCCATATCACCATCCGTTACGTTATTGAAGAAGTAAGGATTTGTATCAAGATTATTCATGTTCGTAGAAGTTCCGTCATTGTTAGGACGAGATACATTACTCTGTAGAATTGTTCCTTCAGTCAATGCTCTCTTCTTCTTCATATTGTCATTTGTTTCGTAATCATACTTTAAAGCAGTAAGAATATTTACATTCTGAATCTCCTCCAAAATCTGATTTTGTGCTCCTCCAGAACTGATGCGAATATCGCGGATTAAAACATTTGCTCCAATATCACCATCAAGAGTCACAGGAACATTTTGAGTTCCCTGAATACGAACATCCATGCGGAGGTAAGTTTCAGAGGGCATCATGAATCCAATAGTAGGAGGAATAACAAAATTAATCTGTTGTCCGAGGTCATAGGAGAGTCCATTCTCTGCTTGAACGGAAACTTTCTTTTGTGCTATTGGAATCTTTTCTTCGGAAGTCCAGAACGAGGTTGTAGGCATGTTTTTATTATACTTATATATATTATTTGAGATATAAAAAAAAATCTAAAAAGTTCCTCCACCAGTAACTGAAGCAGTATGCTGTGCTACCGTTCCTACTAATCCACTACTCGCCATAGTGCTTACAGGAGCAGACTGAACTTTCATTTGTGGTAGAGCATTCAATTGTGATTTTCTCTGTGATTCAATATTATTTACTTCATTCTGAGCATCTGTAGTTGCTTGTTCGTCTTTATTATGAGTATCTATTGTATCCGCTATAGAACCTACCCCTTGTGCTAATGCTCCAAGTGCTTCTATACCTGCTCCTGCTCCAGGAATAATTGCCCCTAAAATATCTAAACCAGTTCCTACTGAACTTGCTATTTGTGAAACATCTTCCGCCGTATCGTATGAACCATCTTTATTTTTAGCAAGTCCACCTTTAAATAATTCATAGGTAGATACAAGACCCCCTACATCTCCTGCTACTCTCAAAGCACTCCCTACCTTTGAAACTGCTTCTCCTGCGTCTTTGGTGCCCTTTAATATCTTTGAACTTAAATCATCACTTGGAGTTATTTTTCCATCTGTGACTTCAGGAATATTCGCATTCGCAGCAGCAGGTTCATTTGTTTTTGGTCTAGCACTTAAATCTGTTCCTGGAGTCTGTGTAGGTGCTCCACCATAATCTTCTCTCGGCATACTTCCACCAAGTTCAGGAGGAGGTTCAGAAGGTGCTGGTGCTCCAGGTCTTGTAGTGTCTGCTTGAACTCTCGCAGTTTCTGCTCTATCTAATTGGTCTTGTGTAGGAGCAGGACGAGGAGCAGTAGCACGAGCATCTGTGCCTCCAGCAGCAGCAGATTCATCTAAAAATGATGATTGCTGTTCTTCAGTCAATGGTTGAGCGACGGATACTCCTCCAGTCCCTCTTCCACTTCGGATTTGTTCTACCCCTCTTACTCTACTCACTTCATTTGTAGTTGCTTGTGCTACTTTATCTCCCGTAGTCGCCGCCGAACCAAATGCTTGACCCGCTTTCTTTGCTGTATCTGATGCGACATCTTTAGCACCCTTTAATTGTGTGTAATATTTACTTAATGAACTTGCTAACTGTCCTCCACTTATAGCATCATGGAAATCATAAATAAGTTTGTCTTGTAAATCTCTACCTTGTTGGTCTCGCATATTTCCTTGTGCTTGAATCTTCTCTTTATCCAAAGAATTATTAATATTATCTCTTGCGACCCTTATCTGTTCGTTGAATAAACTCACATCTTGTGTTTGAGCGTTACCTTGAGAACGTGCCTCATTTAAACCATACAAATCCATATTTATTTATCCTCAACATTTTCTTCTACATTATCTTTTTTTAATTCTTCTTCTGGTTTTACAGTTACCATTTCCTTTTCACCTTCTGCTACCAGTTCATCAAAGTTCTTATACATTCTAGGAGGATTAGATTGTAAATCAAGATGTATGAAATTATATCTTTCGGGTGTCGCTGATTTATATAATTGTATGAATCTTTCGGGACCACCAAATAAATCACCATACTCTTCTCCTACTTTTAATAATTCTTTTCTGTTAGGGAATGGACTTCCAATGATTACATTCGTAGCGTTCTGTCTTATAATTGGTGATACTGCCCTGAAGTTCTGTGACGATATCACGAGCAATTTAATATTAAAATGACGAAAACGACTCGCAAGATGATTGATTCTTCCTTCTCTTTTAATACTTCCAAGACAATCATCAATAACTACTGCTATCTCTGGTTGGTCTTCTTTAGAATATTCTTTCTGCTTCTCTACTATACCATCTATGATACTATCATTATATTGGTCGTATGTGTCAAATGCTTCTTTCAAGAATCTTGATGTAACATCATTCGCAATTGTATTTGAGATTATATGAGTAGAATCAAATCGTTCCTGAGCGTCATAAAACTCTGTATTTAGTAAGAGGTTATTAATTATCGTGCTCTTTCCCGTCTTGACAGGACTTATCATAAGTAAACATGCTCCACCGCCGTATCCATCTATCTGGGGAAGGTGAGGATGAACTGGAGGTAATCCGTTTTTATTTAGATATTGTTCTTCAGGGTCTTTGACTGGGATAATCTTTGGTGCTTCCATTATGTATTTATTTATATTTTTATTTTCTTTTTTTATTGTAAATGAAAGTGTTTGTCGTAAATGCTTATAAAGATAGGAAAGAAAAATATGATGAAAGATATGAACTTTATCCTGCGGTATGGTGGGAAGATTTAAAAGATGAAGAAGTAGAAAGATATCATTTCCGTTACAATGCGAATATCACGTATCGTAAAAAGGTAGTTGCCTGTTCCTTATCACATAAGAATCTATTACAAAAGATTATAGATGAAGACTTAAAAGATATCATAATCATAGAAGATGATGCTGTAATAGATAAGTGGGAAAGATTACAAGAGTTAAAAGATATAAATGAGTTCTGTTATATTGGAGGAGATATTACTTCACCATTCTTAAAAGATATGAAAAAGTTTAAAGAAGATGGTGAGAAAGAAAATGTTCGGTATTGTTGTCAGAAAGGTATTAATGTAATTGATACAGATGTTTTTAAGATAGGTCAGACATGTGCTTATTATATTCCTAATAAAGAAGTAGCACAAATGATATTGAGTAATATTCCCAATGGGAAAAAAGAAAGAGCGATAGACTCAGAGTATATCTATTTACAGAAGAAAGGTAAGATAGAAAAGTTTATTTATCCTGCGATTGCGACATTATATCTTCCAGAAGCATGTCGCGGTTTTACTTACTCTAAATATAAATTGTATGACGACCAATGGTTATATTAATCCTATATTTAATTTCATAATAAACATATATTTGTATAGTAGTGCTTCTTCAAGAGTTTTAAATCTTTTCTCAAATATTTTATATTTAAATCCATCCACTTTACCATGAAACATAAATATTGGTTTCCCCTTGAATAATGTATGTATGATGTTGTCATATTTACATATATTATTTTGTTCGTATTGTATTGTAGTCAGTGATACTGTTTTTTGTTCCCATTTACGAACTAATGTAAGTGTTCCTTTTTTACTTGGTTTCATAAAATCAAGGGTCTTATCACTCCATATTCTACCATCAGGATATATCTTATATTCGGGATAATTAACTAATTCCATCCTTACAATATATTATAGTAATAAATCTTTAAATTATACACCACCATACATCCCTGATAACGCGGCAGACCAAATATCATTTGGGTCAGGATTTCCTAATGCTCTATTGAGAGTCTGCTGAACCTTTTTCTGTTGTTCTTCTTCTGCTTGTTTCTTCTTCTTTACTTCCTTCCTTGCTTTTCTTTTCACTTCATATTGTTCTATCGCATTAGATGTAATCTTAGCAATCTGTTCTTCACTGTATAATTGTCCTTGCTGTTGTATGACCTCCTTTACTTTATTTTCTTGTTTAATTTTCGCCTTAGATTTGGGGACATCTTTACCTTGTTCTTTTAACTTCTTTTTCATTTCTCTATTTGCTTTCATCTTTTCTCTTGCTTTTGCTAATGCCTGAAGTTGGCGCTCGGTGGGAGGTTTTCTCTTCTTCTTTTCTTTTACAGGTTCTGCTACAGGTTGAATCTGAGGAGTTCTAAATATCTCTTCATTCTTAAGTTTCCGCTTTGGTTTCACTACAGGTTCAGGTTCTGCTTCTTCTATAACTTCTTCATCACTGTAAACAAAGTTAGGATTCTCTTCTCCAGTCTCTTCATCTCTATCTTCTATCTCCATCTTTACTGCTCCTTCACTATCATCTGCTTTGGATACAAGAGGATCAGCATTGGGTTCTTCTATAGGTTTCTCTGGTTCAGGAGGGGGCATAGTAATATCAGGTAAATAATTAGAAGACATATTTTATACTTTATTTATATTTTATTTGTAGATTAATAATTTTTATTATGATTTATTGTAAGGTGTTAAGATTTTATTGTAGAAGGTTAAAAAAGATATCATTCAGAAGTTGTTTTCCATGAGTCAAAAGTTGTAACATGACCCCTTAATTGTTAGGTAAAATGACTGATTTGTTGTTTTTGAGAGTGTGATTTAGTCAAAAAATCGGTGTTTTTAGGGTAAAAGTTGCCTTTTTCCATATGGTGTCTTATCTAATGAAGTAAATGATAATCCTTTTAATCATTATGGTTTCTTATGGTAATAAAGTAATAACTACTACTAATTGAGACTTCTTTACATTTAAAATAAAATTGTATTGTATAGGAAAATAAAATTATGAATCATATACTATAAAATAATATTATATACACAATCACTGTGAACTCATATTTTTTCCAATGGATAGGGTAATATTTAAAGTTAAGATACATAGGAATTATTAAAGAAATTAAATGAATCATATACATAAGAGCACTGAAAGTGAAAAAAAGGTGAAAAGTGAAAACCCCGAAAAAAGGGCAACAATCAAGCATCTCGCACCAACTTCTGCTCATAAAAAGAGGAAAGTGAAGAAATATTCTCATTCAGGCATACGAATCCCTAAGGTTCCTGAACAGGGATTGTTAATCATGCGGTATGGATATCCCATAAAGATATCTTTTGATTGATTTATTTTACAACTTAGAAGCATTGACTTACAACAAAATGAAATATCCAAACAACTTTTTACATTTTAGAAAAGGGATATAAAAGATATCATTTACAAATAAATATTTAAAGATTAAGTGACTAATGTGATTATGGAATACTCCGACAATACTCATACAAACAATCAACAAGATACACTCTCTAACCCAGAGTTTCAGAAATTAGCAGAAATATTTCTTGATTTTTACAAGGATGGTAAATACTCTTTAGAAGGGGTTGAAGAAGGTGAAAGCACTCAATCACAGAGAAAATCTATTAAGAATGATTTTAAAGATCATATTTACGGTGATGCTAAGTTTCGTAAGATACATGGAAAAGATTCTAAGAAGAAATGGTCTAGATATACAATGTGTGTATTTAGAGCAATACTTGAAGCAGATATAAAGAAGTATTGTGATTTACGAAGGAAATATCGTTCTGTAAGTAGGGAACTTCAAGAGATCAAAAATAGAGACCCACAAATCCGCAAGAATGAAATAGATGCTGAAGTTCGTAGACTACTCCCTATTAGAGTAGAAGAACGGATACAGGAAAGGATTGAACTCGCAGATAGAATGAATAGTCGGATACCTAAATATCAGGCGACCATTGATAGTCTACGAGCAGAGAATGATTCACTCCGAGAAAGATTAGAAGACAGTGTTCCTCGTTCTGAATTAATGGATTGTAATACTGAGATATTAAATCTTAAAGAAAAGTATGAGAAAGCAAAAGCAAAGGCAGATAAGACTGTATCAAAAGAACAGGAAAAGATGATGGCGGAAAAAGAGAAGAGAAAGAAGAAAATGAAACAATTGAAGAAACAGATGGAAGCATTACAACTTGATTCAGATAGTGATGTAGAAGATATTAATATTTCTTTGTCTTCCGACGAGGACTAGATTTCTTCTTGTCAAACACCTGACTTTCTTTTACTCTTTTCTTATCAACTACTTCTTCCTTTACTTTATACTGACATTCGCCGGCACATGACCTATCAGCGGGTTTCATTTCCTTACCTGAGGGTTTCTTTCCATTGGTATACTTCTTCGGCATTTACTATAATTTATATTTTTTTATTTATATTATTTTAATATTAATTACTAATAAATGTCATTAGTAATTACATCATCTTCTCAGCAGGAATATGACCGTGATAGTCAAGTAAAGATTGGATTAGAGAATCCAGCATCCTACCAGAACTTTCTGAAGTCACCTCTTATTATAGATAAAGATAGTGAGGTCGCACTTGTTTCACTAAAATGTAGTCGTGATGAAGATACAATTGTTATTGGTGAAGAAGAAGGTGAAGGATTCTTCTTATATTGGGGATATGAAGATTCTGATAACTATGATGGGACAGGCGAATATCCGCACGATTTAGATGATATCAATACTCCTATGAGAATTGAACTAGTTGAGGGAACATACACTCGCCGTAGTTTTATGAACCACTTACAAGAAAGACTTGAAGATGTTATGAAGAAAGCATACAAGGAAATAGATACAATTAGTGTTACAGAAAGTGTTGATAGTAATAATGTCTTTCAAGGTTTCAGTATACAATTTGTTCAGCATGGGAATGGAAGTGCTTTTACAGACAAACCTTCTGCTTCAGAGTTTGGTCCTTACATTGATGAAGATACTTTCCTTAATCTTGTAGATGAGGATAAATATACTACAGTAGAACAGTATACAGATAACTTTGTAGCATCTGCTTCTGGAACTGATACATTAATAACTGGATACAATGCTACTGCTGTGGGTCCCGTATGTGATGTAATTGGTAAAGCACATCCATTATCCCAAGTAAACTCTAAATGTGTATTTTACTTCAATGGTTCATCGGCGGGTGATGTCACTGATGGATATACATTAGGTCTTGTTCGTTCTCAGGGATTCAACAATGCCGAAGGAAATTATGATGTTGGAACAGTGGGAGGTCTAGGAAGTAATATCAATGTAAATGCTAGTGTAAATAAACCTACCTCATACGATGGAGCGGAGGATGCTGTTCCTCCTTTCTTTTGGGATGTAGCATTCAACTGGGCACCTGGTGAGGACGGTCAAGTGATTCACTGTATTAATACAAATGATAACGAGGATACTGATTATCTTATAGAGACAATTCCATTACTTGTCCCTGTTACAAATGCGAAACTTCAGGCGAAGACATGGGACAGAGTAATCTTTGAAATAACTGGTGAGAAGATGGATATCAAACTGGGAACTTCTGGGTCTACTACTGAAACTACGATTGTATCATCAGCATCTACTACATTTGGCGACAGAGTAAAACCAATTGGTGTTACATGTAATCAGTTATATCCAAAGATTGCTATTCACAATAATGATGAGACAAATCCTGGGACTGCTTGGTTGAATACTTGGAATGGTCACGAAGCACTGGGATATTATGAAAATAATTTTTTTGGTCTTGTTGGATTAGATGACCCTTATACACCATTTGAGGAGTTTTGTTTCATAGGTGATACTGGTGTTGATGGTGTTCCACTGAGAATAGATTTATCAAGTATCTATGCGACAGGAAAGATATTGACTCGCGATGATGCTGGTGTGGAACAAGATTATACATACAAAGGTCAACTCACGGGGAACAGAGGTATAGATAACAAATATGTATTCATAACTAGTGAATATGCGGACAATGAAGATGACCCACTTTACTTTACAACAAGAGAACAAGCGGGAACAGCATCAGGTAATGGAAGGTTAGGAGATATCTTAGGACTCCCTGCTATCGCAGATCAAACAGAATATGCTGTAAGTGCCGACCACGGAGCAGATATTACATTCACATCAGTAAGATTACCTGATTTTGCTCCACAGGAATCTATGTTTGTCAGACTAAAAAATATGGCGATTAATACATACAATGCTAATAAACAGAGTATATCCAATATTATCTATGCTTGTCCTAAGTTTGATGCTCAGGGTAATACTGGAGGATTACTCTTTTATGAACCTGCCGAGAGAGTCTATGTGAAACTCAACAATACAGAGAAAATGGTAGTTAATTCGTTAGATATTGATTTAGTCAATGTTAACGAACAAGTGATAGAAGAATTAGTAGGAAATACATTGGTAGTCTTACATTTCCGCGGAGCGAAATAATTATTGAGGGATATATGCTATTTTTTGTATCTGCTGTGAGTGACCTCTGGTCTTAGCATAATTAGCAAGAACTTCATCATACTTTACAGCATTAACGATATCATCATTTTTCAGGGCATCATTATAATTGAGTCCTGCTTCTTG
>VMHT01092724.1_pt1 | contig 16500 bp, 3 predicted proteins | sample 4693611 | NCBI WGS metagenome assembly VMHT01 (sample SAMN12280063, study PRJNA550983) | marine metagenome | isolation source: seawater sampled from same location over 5 years 0.02-0.2 micron viral filtrate | place: USA: collected off the coast of southern California halfway between the port... ... | reverse complement strand
TCTACTACTGCTACTACTAGTACTTGACCAATTGGTTTGCCATGCATTCCATTCAGTTGGTCCAAATCCAGTATTAGGATCAATTTCATTTGCCCATAATGTAGCAGCATAATCTCCTTCTACCTCAGTAAGAGATTCTGGCAAACGAATTTCATCAACCCAGTCATCAATTGCTGGGGTAATGGTCATAAATCCAACCCAAGATACGACAGCAAATGGGTTAACGTTTTCTACACCAGAAGCAAATGGTTGATTGACCATAACTTTATGGGTGTAGTCAAGCATAAGTGCATCACCCTTAATATAATTTGTAGGAACTTCCTCATAAGTTAGTGGCACATTAGTAGTGTAGTGTTGGGGTCTTAATTCTCCCAACGCCATATCCATAGAGCAACGATAATTTGGATGTCTAGGTTCACCAACACTGTGTGAAGTAAAACCATCTACAAGAAATCCATTCTTTAATCTGTTCAATCCATTGGAATCTGAAATAAATGAATTGACAGTTTCACTCTCAAGTAAACTTAATTGAGTGTAATATTCAACATTTGCCAATCTTTGCTCAAGTTTACCAATATCTTTCATGGTATAACGTTTGTTAGTAAATCTCTCGAAAATAATATCGTCTAAACTTCTAACATATGCAGGCATGCTAATAGAAAGCATCTTCATAGCATTTTTAATCTCATCACCAGGTTCTTTAGGATTTAATGCAGGAACTCCTTTTTTAGTAATAAACTCACCATCTTTGTTAATATAAAGATGATCAATTCTTCCAAGAAAATATTCTACTTCATTTGCTTCAATGAACCCACCAGGAAGTTTTGAATCACCATAAATGTAATTAAAGTTACCATAATTTGAAAGTTTTGTATCGGCAATAATTTGAGTTTGATCAATATTATGAGGAGAGTTATATTCCCCATTACCAACTGAAAATACATCTGTTTGGTTGATTCTAAAATCAACAGTATCATTCAAATAGTATTTTGTATCACCTGTCTCATAATATGGAATTTCATCAATACTAGCATTGTAATAAGAGTTTCTAGTGTAAAATAATCCTGAAGCATTATCATCTTCAAAATGATCTAATACAACCCAAAGAGAAGTTCCGTTTGTAATAGAACTTCCTACGTTTGTTTTTACGAGTGAAGAGAAATTAAAACTATGATCTCCTTGTCCATCATTTAGGTTGTATCTACTCTTAATATTTGGAAGACCGTTACTATTTACTGATACTACAGATGCAGTTGAAGCACTTTGATATCCATAAAGTTCTTCATTAGGAATGAAATTTGAAGATGTTTCGTAAACAAAATATAATTTTGATGTACTATTTTGTTGCTTAATGACTCTTCCTTTTGCTCCACTAGATCTCCCGACAACAATTTCTCCTGGTGTGAATACTGGAGTACCTGAACCATAAGTTACATTTGGATAAACTACATCAGCATCACCTTGATTTTGACTAGCTTCATCACTATAGTTGTAAATAGCATGAACTTTACATACTCTGGTAAGACCTAAACTTAGTTTGATATCATTTATATCATACTTATCTGTAGAATCTAAATCTCTAAGTTTAACCACTCTCATTTTTTTAAGAGCTGTTAATTTCAATACAGGATTAGATATATTTTTTGGACCATATAATACAAAAGTATCATTTGCAGTACTTGCATCAGTGGCAATATTAAAAGAGAATGAACTACCACTAATATCTGGCGTTGCAACAGTCAGATCTCTAGTAGTGCTAACACCATCATTATCAATCCTTAAAGTGTAATCACCGAGATTAGATGAAGCAAATGGGATATTTACAGATCCACCAGTTCCACTTGCATTCATAGTTCCTGTGGCAACACCTAGGTGATTAAAAATAGATACACCTTCTACTGATTTGATAATATTGTTACCAGATACTTTAAAAATATATGGTTGTGTTCTACCACCAGTACCATTTACAGTAAATGTGTGCCCACCACTAACAGCATTAGTTTCATAGTTAATAGAACCATTAATAACGATACTATCTACTAAATTAATATTTTGACTAGAGTTAATAAATTCAATAGAACAAACTCTAACTATATCGTAAGTAGAATCAGTTTCAAATCCAACAAATAATCCATAACCAATTACACTTCCTCCATCTTTTAATGCTGCAATTTGTTGCGTTTGATATGCAGCATTGAGATTGTCATAGGTTGGTTCGTTACCTGTAGCAGTTCTAAACTCAAATCCTCTACCATTAGTACTGATAAGTCGATTTAATTCGATATCAGTAGTTCTTGGTTTTTCAATATCAACATAATTGGTTACAATATTTTCAATTTCATATCCAAGAACATAAGATTTACCAGGACTTACGTTGACTTCATATAAATCTTTTGAGGGAATGTTACCATTATCAGTAAGACCTTCAGTAGAAAAGATTCCATTATTAATGCCATTATTGAGACATTCGTCTTTTGTAAATTTATATCTTTTTACTTCATAATTTCCAGATTCATCAAAAGTTCTTCTTGCTAAAGTATCTTCTAATGTACGAGCAAGTGAGGCTTGACTAGTTTGAACAATCTCTAAAAGTTCACCTTCTTCTAATCTTAATAATTCAATAAAGTCCGTTACTGAATCATCATTTAAACTTTTCTTAGTAAGTTTTGCTTGTAACTGTAATCTATGTGCTCCAGGTGCAGAATAGTTAGAATATCCCTGTGATGGATCATTAAGTGAGGTATCAGTTTCTGGCGTTACAATAGTTTCTAAAACTTGTAAACCAATTCTATAAGAAGGATATACACCGAATTGATCAAGGATAATATCTTGTTCTGCTACAGATACAAAAAATCCTTTGACGAAATAAATTCCAGGAGTTATTTTAGCGGAAGATCCAACATGTGTAGCGTTTTCTGTAACGCATTTTGCAAAGTCCGTATCTGCCTGGACTACAGTTTCTCCAATACTAAATGAATCTTCTGCTAAAATAATTTCATCATCTTGGAAAGATGCAGATGTATTTGAAGATCCAGCACTTGTATATTTAACAAAGAGAGTGGTTTTGCCCTTTTCTGATTCTTGAGAAGAAATTGCATTAACAACTCTTGCTCTTACCCCAGACGTTTGTCCAATAATAGTTTGTCCAACAATAAAATCTTTAATTGTATCAGAAGAAATTCCAAAGTACTCATCTTCAATAAGTACGGATGTATAATACAGATCATATGAAATTTGACCTGGAATCACCATAGCACCATCTTTATAGATGCTGGATCCAAATTTTTCAATTTGATCCTGCAGTAGTGATTGTAAAACAGTTAATTCCCTTGCCTGCAGGGGAAAACCTGGTCGAAACAGAACTTTATGAAAGTTATCTGTTGCGTCGAAGTCCTCAAAATAAGGAGGGGTGTTCAGATTAGTTGTCTGGGGCATCTCTTTAGAACTCTAAAATAATTTTGAAATCTTCTGTTTGGTCTGCAGCTCGGGAAATTGTATTCCTATTATCTATGTAGATGATTTCACCAGACCCTCTTACGATGTCTGGTTCAGAAACTGTATTAATAGTAACAGTTTCTGAACCAATATTAATCGATTCTCCGTCTACAAATAAGGGTCTAGATCCATTACTTTGAAGACCAGATCCTACTTCATTTTCTTGATAGTAATAAATTGTATAGATGTTGTTTGACGTGTCTGGTTCATAGTGTATAATTCTTCCAGTTGCTCCACTACCAGCACCTGGTGTAGAAATTAGAATATCATCATAATCCTCAGGATTATTCAGTAAAGGACTTACACCAGAAGATGCATAATCTAAAGTTATTTTTCTAGCACCAATTAAAGTTTGAGCATTACTAGTTGTTACTGGATTATAAATTACGCCAACTACACTAAAATCATTACCAAATACAAAATCAGTATTTTCTAATTTACAGTGAAGTGCTAATCTATAAGCACCTAACTCTAATGATATTCCGGTAGTTGCCATACCCTCTTTAGGGGTGATAATAGGTTCTAAGACGGCGTTAGAACCTCCTGTAGTGTTAATTTGACCATAAGTGTACCCAACACCAGGATTAAGTACTTTTATCTCTGTAATAGCACCTAAAGCATCAGTAGCAAGTACTTTAATTTTTCCTCCTGTTCCATCTCCAATAATATCAAATTCAGAGTTTGCAGTATAGTTAGTACCTGCTGCTTTAATTACAACATTATAAATTGCTCCTCCATAATTTGAAGTTGGAACAATTGCATTATTGGGATCAATACCAGACAGTTCTGGAATTGGAACATACTCATCACTTTTAAATCTTTCAAAATCATTAGCATTTACGCTAAACAAATATTTCCAAACATACTTATCAGACAATGTGAATGGTGAACTTCCCGTTGAAGAAGGTTCAATTGTAGATTGCCCATTGTTATTATTATTCAAGCATTTGTATACTTTATACTCTGAGGTAACAACATAAAAATCAGTTTCATATAAACTAGTTTCTGTATTCAGACCCTCAACATAATTAGTGATATTGGCATCACTACTAATGATAGAACCATAGTTATGACGATAAATGTCATATGTTTTCCCAGAAACCCAAGTTTTGTTAGGAATTACTGATCTAATTTCAGAAGAAGGAATCTTCTTTAGACCAATCATTTGGTCGTACATATTAAATGCTGATTCCTGATTATCAATAGGATTTACTGGTTGGTTATTAACCCAACCATCAGATTTTGCAAAAAATAAGTACAGACCAATATCAGTTACAGTTCTATTGCCATTGCTATCGACAAACTGAGGGTCTTCACCTAAAGCGACTCTTCTTCTGAAATTTTCAGCAAGAACTACCCTAAATCTATCGGTTAAAATTGCCGCCATCGTTAAACAGTTTTCTTTTTATTTATAGGACTAGAAGTTATAATATAATTCGTTACCAACCGTTAGTGATTGATATTCAGCAATGAGGTTATCACCACCAGAAACAACAGGTCCTATAATATTTAGATTAGATTCTAAACGGATACTGTTGCCATCAATAATAGGACTTGCAACATCATTTAATTTTACATAAAGAAGTTGGTTAGTTTGATCCCATGCAATCACTTGTGCAGAATTTGCAAAAGATGCACCATATGTAATAGTATCTTCCATATCGTTGATTGGAGTACCACCAGTTTCTGAAGCACTTGCTGCATAAAAAGTTTCACTTGATGTGCTAGAATCTAGTTTTACAATTTGATCAAAGGGTAAATTAACACCAATCTTAACACCAAAAAGTTCGTCTTTATCACCTGCAATTGATTCATTTCTTGGATCAAATGTAGTATATGATGCATTAACTGATCTAGTACCAAAATTAGCACTTGCAGGTAATATAAATGTAATTTGATTTGTATCATCATCAGGATTTGGTGGTAAATCTGAAGAGATATTATTAATTTCAACAGAAGGAACAGAAGTTGTGTATAAAGTTCTACCTGTTAATGGAAATACACCAGATGTGAATGAATGAATACTAGATGTTAAAGTTCTTCTCACTCTTAAAGATTCTCTAACTTTTGCAGTTCTAACCAAATTACTTAACCACCAACCATATCCAATACTTCCTGGATTAATACCAGAATTTGGATTAGTATTTTTTTGACCTTTAGAATTAATAACTGCCAATCTCTCAGAACTTAAGATATTAATAATACCTCTTGGAGAAAATTCATTTTCTTGCTCAAGAATATCTCCTCTTTCGACTGTAGCATCAACATCAATACTTCTATAATCTGCTGCAGATCCAACAAAGATATAACCTTCAAAATCAGATCCAAATTTTGGAGGAGATGAGAATTCAATCAAACTGCCAAATAATCTAAATGAAGATAATGTTGAGGGATATGCTTTAGCAGTAGATGGAATTTGATAAACTCCATCTATAAACAAAATTAAGTTAGCAGAAATATCTGCCCCTCCTTCTACCTCAGAATTTTTAGAAATCAAACTAAATATTTCGCCGTTAACATCACGAAGATCAAATGCAGTTTGGATACCATTAAATTGATTTCCAATACTCTGAATAGAAATTTGCTCACCAACATAGAAGCAATTGAATGGTGTTCCATCTGAGGGTGGTTCAGTAAACACTAATTTTGAATAAGATGTTCCAACTTCAACCAGATTGTAAGAAGATCCTCTCTTTTGAAGGATACCATTAACGATAACAAAAATATCTTTATCTGAAGTAATGAATACGTCATTTCCATCTTCCTTTAGAATAAATTCTGTCTTTTCACTATCAAAACCTCTAGTGAATGATTGAACTGTTAAGGTATATGGAATTATTTTTCTTACAGAAGAATTGTCACCATGGAATAGGGGAGAATTTGTATTTAATTGAGGTCTAGTAACAGTTAAAGTGTTTGATGAAATATTTGTAATTTTTACAACTTCTACACTGTCAATTGAAATATAATCACCATTAGAAAGACCTACAGCACTATCTACATCAAATACAGTATCTCCGGGAGAAACACCAAATTCTTCATCAATAGATGTAATTGTATTAGTTTGCTGAGAACTGATAAATCCAGAGACAACCGTATCTGAATTTTGATAGGCATTATCTCTATTAGCAATTGAAGCATCAACATTCAAATCTTCAACCGTTAAAGTATGATGTAAGAATCTAATACTAGTATCTTGATCAATAGTTAAATTTAAACTACCTGAACTAATATTTGTAAGGGTAATCGTTTGTGTCCCTTCATTAATAGCAGAAATTTCAAGTTCATCATCATCAATACTAGTCAGTCCAAAAGATGTTTTAAATTTAACCCTATCACCTACAAAAATATTAAGTATTGAATTGACAACGATATCAACAGTTCCTGCTGCAGCAACCGTTGAAGTATTTCCAGTTTCAACATTAACTCTAGTAGTTTCAGTATTCTTACTAACAATTCTTGAATTTACTAACTCATTAGAATGAATTACAAAATCTCCAACAATAAAATTATCAATAGGTTCTTTAGTATGGATAATGTTCTTACTAATATCATCAAATTGATAGTTAGGAGTTGTACCTAATGATCCATCTGCATCTGATCTTTGATATAAAAGACCAATAAATTGTCTACCAACCGTATTGTCTGCTCCGACATATCTTTGAGGTGGTTCAAAGAAGTTAATTTTTCTAATACCACTTGTAACAGTTTCATACACAATATTTGGAGTTTGTACTACACCAGCAATTTCAATAAAATAATCTTCAGGTTTGATGACAAGACCTGCAGGTATTATAAGTTGTCCATCATTAACTTTATAATCATATTTTGTATTTAATAAAACTGTTGACTGTTCTTCTAATGAAACTCCCAGAGGATCAATAATTATGATTAAAGTATCATAAGTAAATCCATAATTAAATATTAAATTATTGTTACTTAAATCAATATCATAATCGGAAGTTGTGATTACAATACCATCGACAAATACAAAATAACTATGCTTACTTGTACTTCCGCTAGGTTTGTTTGCTAAAACAATGGGAGTGCCGCTAACAACAGTTCCTGTAGTAAATTCATTTTTTAAGTATCCAGAGAGATATCTCACTGAAAGTTCACTTCCGATAGGAAGGACTTCACCAAATGTGATTGTTGGTGATCCACCGCCAGCAGAAATACTAAAGTTAGCGTTTTCTTGTAAAGCACCATCAACAAAACACATATAGTTATCTTCATCGATAGAGGCAAAAATACCTGCTGGGAATGGAGAACTATCGTATTCAGTAAGATCAAAAGTATCAGTTGCAGCAACTGTAGTTTGTGCCATACAATAAACTACCGTGTCATCATTAACTTGCCTATATCGCATAACCTCACTAGGCAATAACTCACCAGCATCCCTACTTGAAGAGAATCTAATGGTCTTATCAGCATCGGTAACAATCCAAGAAGAACCATAAGTTTGAATAATGTTGTCAAGAATGACTACCATTTGATCAACATCATAATCAGTAATGAATACATCATTACCATCAACATCTACTGGTTTATTTGGATTTATTACTTTTAATTCAAAAGCAGTATCAACTCCATTAAATTGATCTGAAATATCATTAAAAGCGGCAACAACTGATTTATCAATTTCTTTTACATCAGTTAACAATCTATTTTTGACTTGAACTTCATCAAATCCAACATTTTTTGTTACAAGATAATTATATTTTGTTCGGAATGATACAACTTCATTAACGTTAGTTTCAACTTTTACAATTGAAGTAAGACCACTTCTATTACCAACATCATTAGTAATAGAAGTTCTTGCAAATAAATTATATCCTGTTGGATGTGCTGCTTTTTGATATCCTTCTTTCCATTGTTTGTATGGAATTTCAGTTCCAATTTCATATGCAAATTTCTGATATCTGTAACTATCTTGCAATCTTAATGCACTAGAACTTAAGAATGATTTAGTATCTAAGAATTTCTTAGGCGTTTGAATAATAGGTTCTACGTTAGTTAAAGCACTAATACCAAAAGCATTTTCAACGATACCAAAAGCACCAGAATCAGATCCTCTAATTTCGTCATTTATGCCAATCAGATAGTTGTAATTTTCAATTCTTAAAATAGAACTACCTTTTTGCCAACCTTTATTTGTAGTTACATAACCATTTTGCAATGGGTTATTATTAACTGTTACTTTCTCACCAGTAATAAATTCAGATTTGGATACAATGGCAGTAATTGATGCTTTCCTAGTTAAAGAAATAAGTTCATATCTAGATGGATTTGCTCCATTAGGTAAAGTAATCTGTGTCATAGGATTGACATCAGGAGTACCATTTGCTACTGGTTGCTCTCTACATGAAACTGTGGTACTATTAATTTTTGCGTAAAAGTTAATAGCACTATCTACAAAATACTCTACCCCATTGGTTTCGTAATATGCTCTAAATTTGAAAACGTCATCTTCAAGTATATACTGATTAAATGCAAATTTGAAGGAAATATCTCCATTTGAAGTCACTTTAGCATAATAATATTTTTCAACATCAATTAAAGGAGCACTATTATATCTAATGCCAGGGAAGATTAATTCTGAAGTAAAAATGCGTCCATTTTTTACTGTACATTCAACAACAGCATGATTTACATTATTATCTGATAATCCACCACCACTTAATACAACTCTAGGAGAAAATAGATATTGCTCTCCAGCATCATCAACTCTAAGAGAAGTTACAACAAAATTGTTTTTAATTTTTAAAATTCTTGGAAAAATAACAGATGGTTTTTGAGTCGGATCTGGACTATATCCATATCCCGAAGATACTGCTTTAATTTTATTAATTTTACCGATACTATCGGATACAGGTTCTAGAATAGCACCCTCACCAGAAACTGTATTAATAGAAGAAATTACAGGAGATGTAGTATAATTAAATCCACCCGATGTTAATGTTGCAGTATTGATACCTCCAGATGCTGTTATTGATCGTGTGATATACCTAATAGTGTTAGATGTGTAATTAAAGGTATTATCAGGAAGAGGATCTTCGGTAGCATAAACTTCAAAATAAGAAGTGTTTGAAGATACAACTGTATATTCACCATTAATTGGTTCTGAGATTGTATTTACAATATAATCTTTATAATCAGAAGGAGTAGATACACTACTAATTCTCATAATATATTCGGTTAAATCTGAATCATCTGGATATATTGAGAACTTTGTAATGTTTCCACCTACAATAGTTTTTTTGATATTAACATCAAAATATTTTCTACCAATTACAGTTGTTTGAGTAACAGTATCATAAGATGGTCCATAAAAATCAATAGAAATAGCGTTAGAATTTGGATTACTTACAGTAAACGTATAGATAGATTTTTCATAAAAATCTAATTGATTAATTGAAGCACTCAATCCAGATCCAGTATTAATTTCAAATTGTTTTGGATTAGTAGCAGTATTATACTTAACACCAAATGCATTTGTTTTTTCTAATGCAGCATCAATTTTAACAAAATCATTCTGAACTAAAGAATTATTAGCACTATTAATTTTTGCAAGAATTCTATTTTGATCATACTTAACTACTTTTCCACTAATAAATCTTAATCTATTAACTGCAGTTCTTGGATAATGAGTTACAGAACCACTTGAGAAAAGACCTCTCTTTAAAGTTAATGTATGTCTATAAGTAGATGCTAAAATATTTACATTAATGAACGATTGACTAGGACTATCGTAGACAGCATTGGTGCCAATTTGAACTTGAGGATTTGAAGATATGTTTGATAGTCGAGTAAACGTCAAATCTATAACTTCACCACCACCACCTAATTGAACAACATCTCCTGCTACTCCATTAAGATCTTGTAATACACCATCAAAGAACAAATAGAATGTTCCAGTATTACCACCACCACCAGAAACAATTTTGGTTGCAACTACTTCATCTTCTTTAACTGTGTTGATATTAACAATTTCAAATTTTTCATTAGTAATCTGTACAATATCTCCTACTGTAAAATTATCACTATCAAATACAGTAATATCTACAGCAATAGATACAGTAGTTCCATTAGGATAAAATTCTTGACTAGTATTGTTTACACCTCTAACTACAAGAATTGCATTCTCTGATGGAAAATTTTGAATAATTTTACAGAATTCAGATCCAATCTGAACATACTTACCAACTGCGAAATTTGCAATTGTTCCTGAACCTGGATTATAATTAGTTAATTCAAGATATCCAGTAACACTATCTACATCATTAATTAAGTCAGCACTATACTCTAAGTTATCAATTGCTGGAGAACCAATCGCTAATCCAGATATTTCAGTTTCTACATCGGCATCAATTGTTAATGAAGTATCAAAAATTACAGTACCTCTTGTAATTGGACCGTTGACAACATTATCAAGATAAATTGTTTTTAATTTTTGATCTACAACATGTACTGTTGCACTATATCCCTCTGAAGTTTCAATAGTAGAACTTAGATTAAATGGGACATTTTCATCATCATACTCTAAGTAATCAAAAGTATCTTTAGAAACACTTTGTATTGTTTGACCTTTAATAGTACTGATATAACCAGCAGCACCAAATCCATCAGTTCCTGTATTGGAAAATTCTAGAACATCTCCAAGTTTATATCCAGCACCTGATGCAAGTACATCAATACTATCAACAGTAGCACTTGTAGAAGAAGGAATAGATTCTACAATAAAGTTACCAGTATCTGTTGGTTGATGATATGCATTACCATCTGGAGTTAAATATCTTCTAAGACCAGTTATACCTTCAATACTATTAACTTCTAGTTCGTTAAAAGAATTAAAAGTTTTTCCTTTAAATTTAGGTCCAATAAAGAAAGGAAATCCTAGTTTTTTATTATTACTATCTACAGTAATAAAATAAGCATAAACACCTTGTGGATATTCTGGGGTTACACAAAATCTGCCATTTTCACTATCCAATCCTTGAACATTAGGAACAAAATAATAATCTTCTTGAAAAGACCCCATCGGATAATTAGCACGTAATCCTGGAGAAGTATTACGTCTTCTTATAGAATTTGATGGTAAAGCGTTGGCATTAAATCTTAAATACCCTGATGATAATTTAATAATATCAGATGACCCATCATTAGCAATTGAATGACCATATGGACCATATATTGGTGAACCATCTAATGCCCATCCAATAATTGGAGAATGTTGTTGACCTACAACAGGAGTATTTGTTAAATTGGGAATAACTCCATCAATTGATAGTTTTTTAGGAGATCCTATAATTGAAAATCTTTTTTCTGTTTTATTGTCAACAATAGCATCAGATAGTAAAAATGATCCATCAGATGAGTTGTAATCAGAATTATTATTAGAATCCCAATTATTAAGAAGATTCCAACGTTGAACATTTACCTGAAGAATCTCACCACTTCCTTCTTCAGTAATTACTAGTGTAGTAGTAAATGGATTGTAATTAAGACCAGGATTAGTAATTACAAAATTGGTTACTATTCCTTGTGCAGAATTAAACTCTGAAACAACTTGAGCACCGACTCCACCACCAGAACTGTCAACAACAGTTACTGTAGGAGCTGATTTATAAAATTGACCACCATTGACAAGATCTACATTAGTAATTTGTCCATTTTCAATTGTGAGCAAACCACTCGCACCACGCCCCTTAGAAATTTGATATTCTGGATCTAAAGTATATAAAGAACCAACATTATCTACATTTACTTTATAAATTGATCCAGATACAACAACTTCAACATCTACGGGAATTGTTGGAACAGTTTCGGAAACAACTTGAAATTGAGGTTGAGCTGTATACCCAGTACCTGGATCTAAAATTCTAATTTTAGAAATTTGTCCATTTACAACTAACGGTGAAAGAATTGCATCTCTAAAAGGAACGTTAGGATCATTTGAACCTGATTTTGTTAAAACGATTGCAGTATTTGCACTATACCCTTCTCCTCGGTTCTTAATATAGACATTAGTTACTGAACCATTAACACCCAATGAAATCTCAGCAGTGGTTCCTACTGGATCTGATGGATCTATAATATTTCCATTAGCATCTGTTAATTTAGTAGGTCCGTCTAATACGACTGTAGGTGGATTATGAACATTGAAACCACTACCACCATCTAAAATAGATACACTTTCAACTTCTCCTCTAATAAAGGTATTTGCACTCTTCCAACTTAAAATTGCAGTTCCATCTCGCAAAACTCCAACTGTAGTGTTTACTGGAATATCTTCTTTATCATTTTCATTACTTTGATTAAATACTTTTGGTATTTTTACAAAAACATCTTCTTCTTTGATTAATGAAAGTGATGTGTTATATGTAATGTCATAATAAGGAATAGATGATAATGCCATGTATACCGAAGTGGTATCTGAATAAATCTTAGTGACACCAGCAACTAAAGAGTCATTTAATTTAAGAGGTAGTACATCATTAAATTCCCATCCGCTAACAATTAAATTAGAATCAACGAGAATATTACTAACAAACCCTAAATCATTCTCTTGATATCCGATATTGTTATTTTCAATTGTAACATCAGAGATACCAACATAAACTACAAAAGAAGATCCAAGATCATCACTTACAACTGCCAAAGATGATTGGTCATATACTAAATCACCTAAAAGTAAATTAATTTCTCCAGTTGATTGAAAATTATCTACAACAACGTCTAAAGAGTCATCACACTCAAAATAGTTACTTCTTTTACCAGTATATGTTACTACATCTTGATTAATACGTAAAAATCCTTCACTTGGAAATCCATACGTAGAATCAACATACAATCTCCTTTCAGAACCGACAGTTTCTGGAATTGCAGTAATTACTGTAAATTCAGTGGGTAAAAGATTTTGAGCATTTGATATTTCAAACTCATATACTTGACTAGCAAATGAGAATACATTCTCTACAGTTTGAACTGGAAATACTAAACCTTTTTGAGTAATACTTCTTCCAACTAAACTGGAAACATTAAAATTATCTAAATTTTCTAATCTAACAATATCTTTATTCTGATAAGTTGCTTCAGATGGAGAATGCAGATTTTCTTTATAATTACGAAGTTCAGGTTTCTTTTGGAACAGAAATTTGAAGTAGAATTCAATTCCACTTGGAGTTCCTTTAGAAAGATAAAAATCTTTTGCTCTTTTTAGGATGCCATTAATATTTACAGACCCTACGTTATCATTTAAAATATTTGATGGAAAATCTACCAAATAGTTAGATCTTAACTGCTCAAGAAAATACAGTATATAAGTAAATGACTGATTGTATACTATAGATCCAATATTGTGTGCTGCAGGAGTTGTTTCATTATTTGAAGTAAATCCATCCTCATATGTAAGGGTGTTGTAAGTGAATCCTCTAGTACAACCAGTAAAAGTTGTAATTTTGTCACCATTCCCATCAGTACTATAAACTCTCTTTTGGTAAATGATAACTTCGTCATCAATTTTCAATAATCCTTGAGATCTTGGGAATTCTACATGATTAGAAACAATAATTTCAGTATCAACACTATCAATACTTTGAACTAGTGATGATGAAGCATCAATACCAGTATACGTATCAATATCAACTAATTTCTGACTTCCATTAAGAATATCTAAAGGATTACCATTGGTTTCTAAGAACCTATAGTAATCTTTTAAAAAATTGATAAAATTTGGATATTCTGAGGGGAAATAGGTGGGGACCTGCCCAATAACAGAACTTGATACTTTTAAATCGTTAAACATATTTAACTAGATACTGGAATTTGACCGACACCTGATGTTCTAGACGATGATGTTAATGCATCTAAAATAACACTAACGTTAACTCCTGCCTGATCAATTGAAAGATATAAATCTCTTAATGCCATAATGTCATTTGACTTTGGAGTTACCGATACAGTAATATAATCTGTATCACCGATGACTGAATTAATATTGATAGCATTAATATTTATTTCACCTTTTGCGTAGTCAATACTGCCAATATTTTTACTGTAATATTTTTTCTCACTTCCATCATACCTGAAAATAGCAATAATATTAGTATTTTCAATTTTTTCAAAATAAAACACATAATTTGCATTTTGTCCCGTAATTTTAAATCCAGAAGAAATTATGTCACTGTTTTCTGAAATTCTATTACCATAACAAACTTCATATGAAGCAAAGACATTAGAAATTACTTGGAAGTTTTTCCTAATGCGAATTCTAGTAATATTGGAGGTAATGCCATTATCAGCATTATCAATATCACTGATCAGTTTACTATACTTAAATTTACCATTAAATCTATTAAGATCATTAGAATTTCCAAATGCAAGAATAGTTGCCTTTACTGCATTTTCAATTTCTTGTGCATTTTTTCTTGATTTGTTATTATCGTAGTATACGAATGAATCAATATCAAGATACAGGTATGAAGGATCAATAACTTCTGGAATTACTGTAAGAATTGAATATTCTTTAATATCTCTTTTTAATGACTGTTTTGCAGTTGTAGTAAGAGTTTCTGCACCAAATGGTTTTGCAACAATAAACACTTTACCATATTGTGGAGGATCTGCTTCTTCTCCTCCATATACAGATAAGGACTCAAGGTTTGGTGAAATTTGAGTAACTAGGGTCTCATAATCTCTTACAGTGACTGCTCTATTCTGTGCTGAGTAATATCTAGGAGCAAGATACTTGATAGAAGTAACATCTTCAGGATTACCACCACCTGTAGATGGATCTACTACAGTTACTGTTGGATTTGTTTGTGAATATATTGCACCACCATACTCTAATTGACCTGTAAATGTAAAATCACTACATTCATTAGATTCGGTCTTATTGGTTACCAAATACTCAATAGTAACGACATCCAAATTTCGCATTTTTCTACCAAATACACCATCACCAAAAATTAACTCAAACTGTTCGTTCTTATTCTCTTGAATAAAATAAACTCTATCATCACTATTCAATTCCGTAATGTTTTTAACATTGCTATATCGTTGAGGAACTGTAAAATCAATTTCATTAACGATAACATTTAATAGATCAACATCAGCATCTGCACTAGGAACAACAAACCTTTGCTTAGTTGATGTATCTACAGTATACTGTAGATTTAAAAAAGATCCTTGGTAAATTTCAAGTTCGTTAAATGTTACTTTACGAACACCAGTAGTGTCAACATATGCTTCTCTGGTGATATCGTTTAGAACACTAAACATATAAGAACCATCACCATTACTACCAATAAATGCATTTCCTTTTTTTAATGTCAATGCTCCAATCTTTGGATTGACAATAATATCAAGAGTAACTTTTGCTACTGATGCTTTTGCTGATCTTGGTGTATATCCAACTAACTTTGCAAGAGAAACAACGTTTTCTCTAATAGAAGCACTATCGAAGAATACCTCATTAGCGACAAGGTTTGCATTCAGTGCTGAATAGTAAGTATTATATGCTAATACGTCAAGAAGTTGGGAAAGTACGGATCCCTCAAAATTATAATCAGTAAAAGTGTCAGATGAACGCAAAAATGCTTTCAAACTGCTTTTGACATCTTCAAAATCTAAATTTGTTACCTGATTAAATGCCATTATACTCTTTCTAGTACGAGGTTGAGGGATTGTTCATTTAGGGGAATTCCAACAATTCTATAATTTACAGTTACTTCTAAATTATTATTATCAAGATCTTGTAAAACATCAACATCAATTACTTCTACTCTAGGTTCATATGCATTTAATGCATCCTCAATATTTAATGTTAAATCATCAATTACAGTTGGATCAAAATTTTCAAATATAGACGAAGATAATGAAGCACCAAAAAATGGGCGAAATGGTCTTTCGCCCCTTGCAGTTAATACAATATTCTTGACTGCCTGTTTAATAGCATCCTCGTTTTTAATTACTGGCAAATCACCAGTAATGGGATGCTTCATC
>VMHT01202605.1_pt1 | contig 16509 bp, 13 predicted proteins | sample 4693611 | NCBI WGS metagenome assembly VMHT01 (sample SAMN12280063, study PRJNA550983) | marine metagenome | isolation source: seawater sampled from same location over 5 years 0.02-0.2 micron viral filtrate | place: USA: collected off the coast of southern California halfway between the port... ... | reverse complement strand
GGAGTTCTGCATCGCTCATGCCTGGGTTCATCGTGTTGGTGAGCGGGTAATAACGAACCAAGCGCCCGTCCTTACGACGCCATATGGCATCCTCAGACTCAAGAATTCGGAGGTGGTGGGTGATTTGGCCATTGCTCATATCGAGTGCTGCCATCAGTGCTCGGAAGTGACAACCTGGATTGGCTGTCAAATACCCCATCAGGCGCCCACGCTGGTACCGGCCATCCGTGGTTTCGTGCGTTCTTCCAACCATGCCAAGGAACCAGAGGCCAGCGGCGGTGGAAGGGATTCTCAATGATTCATTACCGAGGACCAAGGAAACGAGTAATGAAAGCAATGATGTTGTTGTAATCACGACAAGTAACGTCGTCGCAAGTGGTGCTTCAGATTCTTGGGAGACCACCAATGGTGGCCCATCTGATTGCTCCTCAGTGACCTGTTCCACTGAAGGCGCAGATTCTGTCTCCACAGTGAGCAGCTCAATTGAAGGGGCTTGGAATTTTGAGCACTGTGGAGCCGAGGTGGCGCTTATGGATTGGTATGTACCTGACCATCCCTGCTGAGGTGTCCAAGAACCTAGTGCAGCCAGTGAGAGGAGCAATTGACCATCTTGTGGACTTTCAAGAATCCAACATGTGCCTTCTTCGGTAAGAATTCCAGACCATGTTCCGCTGACCAAGCGAGACTCTTCTTGCTCAGGTTCTTCTTCGATGATTGTCGATTGAACTTCAACCGTCTCGACAATCGGCCATTCAAAGACAAATCCAGCGGATGTTGTAGGGTTTGCTTCCAAGGTGACAATCATTTGGTACATTCCATCAGGCAGGGGGGCGTTGTTGAAATCAATCATGCTGACTTCGCCGACCTCGAGAACCAGAGGGTTTTCAGGGCTGTAAGGAAGGCTGAGATGTCGGCCATCGTGCTCGTTACACAACGATGCTTGGCGGTGTACTTCGTCTGAAATTCCAAGGTCGATAATGGAGACTGTGACTGAACACGGTCCAATCCATCTCAAATCCACTTCGCTTGTTTGTGGCACGACGGTGATGTTGAGATCGAAACCATTGTCGATACCAGAAAGGGAGGTCGACATGTCAAGTGGCAAAGATTGGGCACAATTTGTCGCGATGAGTCGCTCATAATCGATGGTTTCTGATTGTGAGAGGTGGAGTTGTGGTACCTCGACAATTGCCGTATAAGTGCCAGAAGAAATTTGACATCCAAGCAAATCAGTGAAGGTCCAGTCTGGAAGACTGAATACAACTTCTTCGGTTGGCTCTAGACTGTAATCCATGTTGATGGCGTTGCATGTTTTGAGCGATCGGCTGTCGAAAACAACACTACCTTGGTCATCGACAATCCAGAGTTCTGCCCTGCAGGTATCCGTGAATCGAATTGATTGCTGAGCGTCTCCAACATTGAGCATGGTCATCGAAGTAGACATGATTTCATCGTCGCCGAACAATCCGTCGTCCAGGCCGCTAAGGCCGACTTGAAGTTGGTCCTGATAGATGGAGGTGAAGGCCTCTGTAGGAGGTGCAACTTCGAGGTCCAAAGATGCGGAGAGGGTGTCACCGGGCAGTGCTACTGAGATTGTATGCAAGCCACCATCAAGCGTTCCTGATGGCAGCAGACGTTGTTCCAGCAGCACCTCTTCAAATGCTTCAATCTGGGTAAAGGAGGGAAGGCAATCTGAGGAGAGGTCGGTCGTTTCATCGATGCTGAAATGCAACAAACATCCACCAAGGTCTGGAAGCTGAATCGCAGAGGAAGTCGGATTGTACATCATGACGGTAAGCACCATTTCTTCGCTTGAGACAAGAGGACCTAAGCGACTGGTTGCTTCGATGGAAAGAGTGAGGTCCGAAGGTACTACAACATCGGTCTGAACATTCACCTCATGACTCGAGAAAAGGCCGGTTGCGGTGTGAAGGACGCTTGCTGTGTACCAACCTGGCACAACATATGCGCCTTCTTCAGTGGTGAGGTCCCATTGCACTTCGCTGAAGGTTTTGACTTCGTTCGAAGCGATGTCAATCATTTGGGATTGGCCACGGCAGAGGTTGCGATCATCGACGACAAATTCACCCATTGAATCGGTCACTTGAAGAATTACACCGCAAGATGGGTCGTTTTCAAACGTGGTTGAAGCCCCAGTGTTGCTTAATGTAGGCTGAATCACGACCACATCACCAGTGGCGTAATACGCGTCGATTCCAGAAGTGTTGATTTCTGAGTCAAAGGTGAGATCGGCCACATCTGCTTGGGCCATCATAGGCATTGTAGACAGCATCAGCAGGGCTACGATAACACCTGCACTGACACGCATACGCCCCGCCATGTGATGCGAGAGGTTCTCATTACTTGAAAGACCAGCGGTCCATACCATGTGTAAGGGCGGGCCAAACATGCAGCCAACAGAACTCATTGCGAACGACAAAATCATCGTACTGCAAGCACAATTGGGCGAGTGGGACAACCTCAACCATCTGATTGTATGTACGACGACCAATCAAGCGGTCATCATCGATCCTTTTGATGGTGAATATTGGCTGAGTATTTGCAAAAAGCGAGGTTGGATTTTGAATCAAATCTGGCTTACACACAGCCATTGGGACCACTCGAAAGGCGTTGAAACTGTGAAGCAGGCCTTAGGCGATTCCGTTCACGTCCAATGCCATGCGTTTGAGCGGCAGCGTGGATGGGATGGGGAAGTGGATGAAGAGTGGGTGCATGAAGCAAATTCACATGTGAATCTCAGCTGTGGAGAGTTGCAGTTTGAAGCTCATTGTACTCCAGGGCATACACCTGGACATACCACCTTTGTCGGCGAAGGTGTGGTCATTTCAGGTGATTGTCTGTTCCTTGGGCGGTGCGGACGAACGGATTTGTTCGGAGGCGATCCTGTGGTGCAGCGCTCAACATTGCACTATCTGCGTGAACACATGCAACGTCTACCAAGCAACACCCTTGTCCTTCCGGGACATCAATATCAACTCGAAGACGGACAAACGCCGACGACAATGAAAATCAGCGAGGTTTTACGGACGAACGAAGCCCTTCTCGCTCTCGATGATGATCAGGCCTGGTCAGCGTTGCCTTTCCTTGCTTTCGACGATTCGATGGCTGAACGAGCGAGGCGTCAACGGGCTCAACAACAACCTAACAATCAAAGTTGATCAAGATCCAGCATATTTGGGATTGCCGCTTGGGTAGCAGCTTCCTGTGCCATCTCGTGTTGTTTCCATTGTGGGACGGCTGCTGGTTCGACCCAGCCAAGGGCTCGGGCTTCATCGAGTTGACCTGCCGCCACATAGTGCTCAATCCATGCCTCTCGGCGTTCCTCTTCTTCAGAGAAAGCCATGTTGATTTGGCGTTCTTCTGCCCTTGCTGAAGCGGATTTGCGCTTGCTGGCCGCTTTTGCGACTTGAGCAACGAAAATCAAACCAAGCAAGAGGACAATAGCTCCACCCATGAAGATCATTGTCGTCGAACCTGCCAGCGTCGAAGCGCTGTCTTCAGTGCTTTGATCAACAGCGTTAGGATTGCTTGTGATCAAGCAGACAACTGCATCTGGGCCAGTCAACACACCATTGGTGATCGCTGGGTCCCAAGGGCATGGATCGTACACGTCAGCACGTCCGTCTTCGTCGCTGTCAATACAGCCGTACTCCTCAAGCGATGAGGTACCATACTCCTTACGGCAGGAATCCGGTTGATATGCTGCTTGAGGGGCCATAGGGCCTTCGTCTCCATCTGGATCAAAGACGCTGTTGTCTCCATATCCATCGCCGTCAAAGTCATTCCATTGACTTGGTTGAAGTGGGAATGCATCAGGTTGGTAGAAACTGGTTTGGTTGTCACCCCAACCATCGCCATCGATGTCCGACCACTGGTCAGGCACAGTAGGGAATGCATCACCACTTTGATTACGAACTTGGATAAACTGACCAGGGTTGTCTAGGTCAGCAATCGTATCGTTGAACCAAATGTAGTTGTCACCCCAACCATCGCCATCCGTATCCTCCCATTGGAGGGTGTCGTAAGGGAACGCATCGTCAACGTCAGCCCAGCCATCGAGGTCTGCATCAGGGCAACCTTGGCGGTTGTTTTCGAAGGATTTGCCAAACACGTCAGGGCAATCATCACCGCTTGGAACAAGGCTGTTGTCACCATAGCCGTCGCCATCAGCATCGGCCCACTGGAATGGATCTTCCCAGAAAGCATCGACTGGATCAACGAATCCGTCACCGTCATAATCTGAGCATCCGCGTGTTAACGCATCCGTTGATTTCCCGTACACGAGCGGACAGACGTCAGAATAACCTTCAGAGATTCCATCGCCATCAGCGTCGATGAAATTATCTCCATAGCCATCACCATCGCTGTCTTCCCATTGGTCAGGGTCTTGCCAGAAAGCGTCACCGTTGAATCCGTTTGGATTGTCACCACGGCCGTCACCGTCGGTGTCCTTCCATTGTGAAGTGTCATCGGGGAAGGCATCAGGATTGTTTCCGTCTGGGTTATCACCACGGTTGTCACCATCACGGTCGGCCCATTGAGTTGAATCGTCCGGGAACGGATCGCCTGCATTGGAGTACCCGTCATTGTCTCGGTCAGCACAACCAATTCGGTCAACGTAGGAAGTGCCTGCCTCATTCGGACATTCATCTGCATCGTTTCCACTGATGTTGCTACCGTAGCCATCGCCATCTTCATCACACCATTGTGTTGGGTCGTTTGGGAAAGCGTCAGCTTGGTAACAGTTACTTGTCGCTGCCCAGTTGGCGTCAGGGTCAGACCAGCCATCGCCGTCTGAATCGACACAGCCCAATCGGTCATTGATTGAGTCGCCCCAGATTGTAGGGCATCCATCCGCCCGGTCACCAAGTGGATTGTCGCCCACCCAATCACCATCAGAGTCAGCCCACTGAGTGCGGTCGAGTGGGAAAGCATCAGCGTTGTTTGCTACGTCTTGCAGCAGGCCAGGCCAAACTGATGGGCGGAAATTATCCCAACTTGCGTTTTGATAATTGTCTCCATAGCCATCACCATCGCTGTCGTTCCATTGGGAGGCGTCATCCGGGAAAGCATCACCAGATTGATTCATATGCAGTTGGTTTGAACTGAGGTCAAAGTAGTAATTGTCGCCATATCCATCGCCGTCTGCATCGGCCCATTGTAGAACATCAGAAGGATATTCGTCGCCCTCGTCAGACCAACCGTCGCCGTCTGCATCTGGGCAACCAAATCGGTCTTGAGTGGAGGTGCCGCTCACCGAAACGCAGGCATCGGGTTGGTACGCTGGAGTTGGATTATCTCCGAATCCGTCGCCATCAGTATCGTTCCATTGAGTGCCTTCGCTTGGGAATGCGTCGATGATTCCGTCGCCTTGATCGGTGGAATTGTAGCCATCGTTGTCCTCATCGATATCTGCGAACCAGAAGTAGACACCCTCGTCGTTACGTCCGTGTGCCGTGACGATGTGTGTATTATCTGGGCTCCATGTGATGCCTTCCAATTGGCCGCATTGGTTGTTGTTTCCAGAGGAACAACTCCCGGGGCGAGGGGCATTAAACGCATCAACTTGAACGCCAGTATCGGATTTGTAAACCCGTGCGGTCGCACCGTCGCTACCGTACCAGTACATGCCGGCAGCCACTTGAGAACCATCGTGTGAGAATGCGGTGGAAGCACATGAAGTCGAGGTTGTCTTCTGCCAAATGCGAGTCCAACCTGCTCCGTTGAATTCATACATGTCAAAACTTGCAGATTGCCCTTCCCATCCTCCGCACATGGCGATGTAGTTGCCATCAGGAGACCAAGCGACGGCGTTGACGCTCGCAGGAGGGTCTGTGATGGACCAGACTGTTACCCTCGAACTGACGTTGACGATGTAGAAATCGCCGTTGCCAGCAAGAGCAATGTGTTCACCATCGGGGGAGAAGGCGGAGTCGTAGAATCGGTCCTCATTGCTTGGATTCAAACTGTAGAGATTTTGGCCATTTGCCACTTGAATAAGGAACACTTGACCGTTTGTACCGCCGTTTCCTGACCGCCCAATGGACACCGCAACAAGGCTGCTGTCGGGTGAAAATTCTACATCATTAACATAGTCTCCACTTCCAACATCGACACTAATTGTGCCGTGAACGGAGGAGAGATTTGTGGCGTAGTAAATGTCCATTGTATCATCATCAAGGCCTGCTGCGACGTACTGCCCGTCTGGGGAAAAGGCAACCGAGGTCACCTCGCCCCCGGAAATAGCATTGGCCGAACGAATGTTGATGTGAGTTGTCGCATTCCAAACCCGTACAAATCCATCTTCAGAGCCTGTGACGATGAATTCTCCAGAGGGTGAATACTCAACATCATGATAATCGGAGTTTGAGTTAAGCGTCCACTCGTTTTGGAAATTTGGATTATTGATGGCCCATGAATCACTGAAATCAGAGATCCCATCGCCGTCTTTGTCCGGGCAACCATCCCGGTCTACGGTTGAGGTACCTGCAGACCATGGACAATCATCAACCGAATCATCGAAGCCGTCGCCGTCGGAATCTGCACCCATGGCGACTGGTGCAAGGGCCATGAAGGCCATCAAAAAAATCAGCAAAACACCCTTTGAGAGGCGAGTCATGTTAATCCGTACTTTTTCTGATAAAAGGTGTTGTGGTTCAGATGTGCAGCGGAATAAATTGAGACATGTCAATTATTTTGCCAAACAACCAAGGAAAGTGTTGAGAAGCAAGCCAGACCAGCGGTGTATGTGAGCGAAGGTCTTCCAAAGGTCAGTGTAGCGGTTTTGGACCGCGTACTGCTTCATTTGAACGACCACAGAGACCAAGCCGATCGTTATGTTGTGGGTCATGAACTCACACGCCCGGGGATAGCAGAGGCTTGTGCGCAACATCCTCCGAACGTGAGCCGTGCTATGCGCTCATTGTTGCGAGACGGGACAGTTGAGGAACACACTCGAAGCATTCGTGGAGAGGAACGGAGGCAAAAGACGTGGCAACTTTCCATTGAAGGCGTCGAAAAGGCTGATGAACGAAAAGAGGTTCTTGGTGAAATCAAGATTTTGCTGCGCAATAACGAAGGGGAACTTCTCGAAGTGGCTGCTAAGGAGGCCCCTGAACGTTTAGAGGCAGACATATCGCTGCTCCAAGTCCTACTCCACGCACAGCATGAAGGTGTTCTGACCTACGGTGATATTCGATTTGGCCGCATACAGAGGCCAACAGATGAGCGCCCTGCGCCTGGACGATTAACACCGATGACGGGTGCACACGCCACCTACAACAATCATCCACCAGAAACTCGCCCAGTGCACGGCAGAGAGACTGAAATCGAAGCCCTTCAAACATGGTTTGACGCGCGAAAACCCTGTGCGGTTGTACACGGCATCGCCGGGATTGGAAAGTCGACACTAGTTGCTCATTGGCTTCAGCAACTCTTGGAGGAAGACCCGCACTTGTCGATTTGTTGGTATCCTTGTCAACCATGGGATCGTTCGCTCGGCTTGGCCACGAGTTTGCTTCATCGATTTGGAATCGATGAATCGCATGACCCATACAATTTGATTGAAACCCTGCCGTTAAGCCCCGGTGGGAAAATTGACGTCGACGCCTGGCGGCGGCGACTGCTCACCTACCTCACTGATGCGCGCACCATTCGAGAGCGGTTCAAGAACGAAGCAGGTGGCCCCCCGCCATACTGGTTGATCGTTCTTGATGATGTCCACCACATGGAGGAGCAAGCGCGAGATTTGCTCGGAGCCTTATTACAAATCTCTACTAAAGCACCGCTTCGACTGCTCTTCATCTCCAGAACCACACTCAAAGTCTATGATCGAAGGGATGTTCACACCCGCAACATCGTCAAGGAATTCCCAATCTCAGGTCTGAGCTTAGAAGAAACCAAAGCCTGGCTCGACAACTTAGACAACCCTCCTGCAATCAAAGCAGATGAGGTGCATGCAGCAACTGGTGGCCACCCTCTTGCGCTTGAATTGTTGGAACTTTATGGACAACCAACGCATGGTGACTGGCTTCGATTCCTAGATGAAGAGATCCTCACGACACTTCCAGAACACGAGCAGAACCTTCTCGCCACCCTCGCACTCGCAAAGAAGCCAATGCCTTGGGAACAACTTGCTGACGCTGTACAGTGGGAGGGTAAACCTCCCCAGAATCTGCTCAAGCACGGCTTACTTATCGATCTAGAAGAGGGTATGTGGTTGCATGAAGCGCTGCGAGAGCGATTGTTGCGAGAAGTAGGGTCGGCTCAGAAGCGCCGAAAGGAACGTCTTGGTGAGTGAAATCAGAAATCCTCTGCGGTCATGTGTTCGTCGACCCATTGCAGAACCTGAGCTTTTGGCATAGCGCCGGACTTTTGACCGACTAAACGACCGTTGTTGTAGAGGAACATTGCAGGGATGCCTCGAACACCGAGACGTCCTGCGTTCATAGGATTTGAATCTGTGTCGACCTTTGCGACAATGAGTTCTCGCTCATCTGCAACTTGCTTCAAAACAGGTCCGAGTGCCTTGCATGGCCCACACCATGGAGCCCAGAAATCTACCAAAACCCAGCCATTATCGTTGACTGTTGTTTCGAATTCGCTGTCGGTCACTGTTCTTACTTCACCCATGGGTTCACCTTATGGCCCCTCCGGTCCAAGGATTATGAGGGTTTGTACAGCAAATCATACTGTTTTTGGACGAAATCCTCTTCACACGCCCGCACTTGGCCATGAATGAGGCGGTATCATGATCATTGCACCAAGTGTCCTTACAGCGGATTTGGCAGACCTTGCCACAGATTGTCGCGAAGCACTTGATGCTGGCCTCAATTGGCTTCATCTGGATGTGATGGATGGAAACTATGTTCCGAACCTTACCTTTGGACCTCCAGTGATTAAATCACTTCGGAAAGCGCTCGGCGAGGAGGCTGTGTTCGATGCCCACCTCATGATTTCTAATGCTGAGTCATGTTTTCAGGACTACATTGACGCTGGTTGTAATCATCTGTCCGTACATGTAGAGGCTGCAACGCACCTCCACCGTCTTGTGACCGCCATTCGCGCAGCAGGGGCAACCGTTGGGGTTGTGCTCAACCCGGGAACACCTGTCGATGCTGCCCTTGAAGTCCTTACGGAATTGGACTTAGTGCTCGTTATGAGCGTGAACCCCGGGTTTGGTGGCCAATCATTCATTCCAACCGTGGAGAAGAAGATTCGATTGCTCAAAGCAGCGATTGACAAGCAGGTTGCCGAGGGTGGCCGTCCGGTTCAAATCCAAATCGATGGCGGTGTCAAAGCGCACAACATAGCAATGCTCCAATCGTGGGGCGTAAGCAACTGTGTGGTAGGATCAGGACTGTTCAATGACAAGGCATCGCTCAGCGAAAACCTTGCTGTGATTCATACAGCCCTTCAAGGATGAAGAACGGGTGGTTGCTCCGTGCGGATTTTGCTTGTATCCCTTTTGTACCCGTTGCCAACCAATGCAGCGAGAGGTACATTCGTATCCGATCATGCCCTTGCGCTCAAGAAAAACGGCCATGATGTTCGCGTCGTTAATACTCTGCCTAGGATGATGAAGTATCAAGAGGCTCGACGATCGACGTTGACCGGGGTAGCCAAAGCACCAAAGCAATTCGAGCATGGTGGCATTGAGGTATTGGCTCCGCGCTACATTGCGTTGCCCGACAATCCCTGGCCAAGCATCACGAAATGGAGCGTTCGTCGCTCGACCAAGTCGATTGAATCATGGTTGAAGGATTGGCGGCCTGAGGCCATTGTCTGCCACACACTTTGGCCTGCCGGGGTACTCGCTCAGCACCTCGCCCAAAGGTGGCAGGTACCATGGACCGGTGTTGTTCACGGATGGGATATCGATGTTGGTCTCGAGCATGAATCCTTAGCCGCATCTGTCAAATCATCGCTTCGTGCTGCTGATCACATGGTCGCTGTCTCAAAGCGTCTTGCCGACCGTTGCGTTGAATTTGGCCGCAATCAAGATTCAACCTCAATCATTCCGTGTCATGTTGCCGTCGAAGATGAGTGGTTGAAACCGATGGTGCCGTCGAAAAAACGATGGCGTAAATCAAACATCGATGTGCTGTTTCCATCAGATCCGCGCAGGCCGGAGAAAAATCATTTGCTCGCCCTCAAAGCCTGTGAGGCGCTCGAAGAACGTGGTTGGATTGTCGGGGTAACCACGCTCAAACAGCAGCCTCGACCAATCGTCTGGGACCGAATGCTCGTCGCAGATGTGACACTGATTACTTCGAAACGAGAATCTGGACCATTGGTGGCTAAGGAATCAATGGTATGTGGCACACCTGTCGTGTCGCTCGATGTTGGCGATGTATCTGAATATTTACCGCCATGGGCGGTTGTTGAGAAAGCAGACCATGAATTGCTAGCAGATGCGTGTGAAGAAGCACTCAAAGAGCGATGGGAGAACGGATTTGCGCTTCCTGAATCCTATGGTGAAGAGTCTGTCATGCTCCAGTGGAACGAAGTGCTTGAAGGCCTCGTGGAGTGAACATAAACAATCCTGTTCCTGCAAGAGCAAGTGGCCAGAAGAGAACGAAACCGACGCACGTCATCAGGCTCAGGCCGAGACCTAAACCCCAATCCAACTTACGACGTGAAAACGATCCCCGTTCTCCAGCGAGAAGATGAGACAGTACGAGCATGAAAGCAGCTGTTGTACTCGAAGCTATTGCTGCTGCAAACATCCCCCTTGAAAATGAGGTTTCACTGGCCCAACCGATGAGAAAGAAGCCTAAAACAGCAGCAAAGGCGACCACACCGGCAATAAAACCAGTGAAGTGCCAAGGCCGGGGGCCAGCTTGGAGAGCGGTATAGGTTGGAGTTGCAAGAACAGTGCAGCACCAGCCAAAGAGCAAAATCATGAACAAATCGACTGCTGATGCGCCAAGGCTTCCGTCGGTGTACTGTTCTGGGAATGCGATCGGTAAGGCAAGCCAGACGATGGCAGCACCTCCGTACAATCCGAAGGGTAAAAGCCCGAAACAGAAATCTAATGAACGATTCATTTGATAATAGAATGCATCAGATTGGTCACGTCGCTCCCCAAGCAAAGGCAGGAGAGCGGCCCGCATCGCTTGAGGCACAACGAGGCCAGCCAACCAGGCCAACTGAGCGACGTGAAACAGTGCAGCAGCATCAAGGCCAAGTGTACCTCCAACAATGAATTTCTCAATGCGTACAACGTAAGGTAGGACGCCAAGCGTGATGGCGAATGGTAGGGCATGAACAAGCAGGGTTCTGTTTGAGAACCAAACCTCACCAAGAGTGCCAGAATCCGTGGAATCTGCAAGAGGCTTCAAGAGGCCCCTTGCCCACAATAAGGCAGTGATGAATCCAAACAAAGCCCCAATCAAGAAGACAAGTGCGAACATGGTGACTGAGGTGGACTCAAACCAAACCAAAACGGCATAACCGCACACAGTCAAGCCACGTTCAATCAATTTCGTCATGGCTTCCAATCTCGCTTCACCACCCACCCTCAAGGCTGTTCGAGGTGCGTACGATGCAATGTGGGCCAACGCAATACCGGCACAAATTACGAGCAGGGGTGCATGGTTCTTCCAATCTGAGTCGATGATGGGTGTCAAAATGCATGCAAGAAGGAGAAATGGCACCAACATTCGTGCTTGAAGGCGGTAGATGCGGAAAATACTTGGCCATACCCGGTGAATGGCCTTAGCACCATCACGGGCCAAGATGGTGGGCAATCCAAGATCAACGATTAGAAAGAGCGTAGCAAACGCATCAAAAGCGATGATGAATAAGCCAAAATCTTCTGTGCTCAACGCCCGCGTAAGAAGCACTTGACCAAACAAAGCGAGGAACACTGCGACAATATCTGCACTCGCCAGCCATGCTGAGTCCCGCCCCATTTCGGGTTGCCGGATGATAGGCGGAGGTGTGGGTTCGCCCATAGCCTTGGCTGCCTCGTCCAGCCCTTCAAGCATCGCTTTGACGAGCACAGGTTCAAAACCGGACACCTGCAGGGCGAAGTGAGGCGTCAGGATGGTCAGCAGTGAATGGGTCGAAGCAGAAGTGCGAAAGGCTGTTCCTGAAGCAGTGATTGAGGTAATTGACCTGCACGGCTCCGGTGACCACTTTCACGTCCGAGTCATCTCTTCTACCTTCGACGGCGTGCGTCCTTTACAACGCCAGAAAACTGTTCTCGCTGTCATGAAGCAGCACATCCCAAATCCAGTGCATGCGCTCGATCTCAAGTGCATGACCCCCGCCCAAGCCGAAGTGGCAGGCGATACCGCATTCGACCCCCACGGGGGAGGACAAGGCGTGCACATCCGCCGGATTAACAAAATAAAAAAGGAGTGAAATGAATGGACTGGACCCCTAAAGAACTGCAAGCAATCGTTGATGAACACGCACTCGTGTTGTTCATGAAAGGCAACCCGAATCAACCTCAATGTGGGTTCTCAAACCGCGCTGCACAAGTGATGCAGCAATTTTCAGAGCAAGTTGGCGAGCCATTTGCGGCTGTCAACATTTTGACCGACCCCCGTGCAATCCCTTCGGTTTGCGCTTGGTCAGATTTCCCAACCATGCCTCAGGTGTTCATCCATGGTGAACTGATTGGCGGTTCCGACATCGCTCTTGAGATGCTCCAAGATGGAAGCATGAAAGAGATGTGGGACGAAGGCCGAAGTGCATGACTGCTCGATGTTCATCGAGAAGATTTTCGTGAGAACGCAGCGAGGAGTGAATCCCCTTGAGCCACAACGGCCTTTCGATGTGGTATCATCCACTCTACACCGATGGCATTCATCCAGACGCTCGATTCCCCCGAGACCGATATGTTCGTGTGATGAAGCGCCTTACTCCGCTTCTTACGACCAGCGAAGGACCTGTTGATGTCGAAGGGCTCATTCAAATTCGCACACCCAGCCCCATCACCCGAGAGCAGTTGTTACTGGCTCACGATGCAGAATACGTCGATCGATTTCTTGCGGGAAGCCTCAGCGAGAAGGAAATCAAACGTATAGGTCTGACACCGTGGACAGACGATATGATTCAACGAACCCTTTTCTTGATGGGGGGCGCTCTGGAAGCGACCGAGCATGCGGTTCAATTCGGCGGAATCTCGGCAAATATGGCCGGAGGAACTCACCATGCCCACCGTTCGTTCGGGTCTGGCTATTGTGTGTTCAACGATCTAGCTGTCTGCGCCCTTCACGCACTGCATAACCTCGATGTTCGCAAAGTGGCCGTGCTTGACCTCGATGTCCACCAAGGCGACGGTACGGCAACCGCGCTTCAAGACATGCAGGAGGCACTCACGGTATCGGTTCATTGCGATGTCAACTTCCCATTCAGAAAGTCAAGCAGCGACCATGACTTGCCCATACCGTCCGATAGTGGTGACATGCTCTACCTTGAGGCCGTGGAAGAAGCGTTAGACCTCTGCTTTGACCATCAACCAGATCTGTTGCTTTTTCAAGCCGGTGTTGACGCATTGGAAACCGACGCATTGGGAAAACTCAACGTTTCTCGCCTCGGTATGAAACGACGAAACGACATGGTATTCGAGCGTGCCCGTAACCTCAACGTACCCGTAGTGGTGTTTATGGGAGGCGGTTATGCCAAACCTCTTGTCCACACCATTGACGCTTTCGAGGATTTATTCACTCAGGCAGCCCGATGGTCCGTAGGCCAAGTAACGACCTCCGATCGTACTCAGTGAGCTATGGGATTGACCAGAGGGGGTTTGCCGGTGAGGTCGGAAGTGGGAGAATGAACATCGTTGCGAAGATCTCGGGGCAGAAGGGTGAGCGCTGGCAAGCCGACAATGACATGCAGAAGGTTGAGCATGATAGCCGCTTCAACGGTTCCTGAGCCGAATGAATATGTTCCGTAGGCCAACAAAAACAGAGCGCCGCTGGCCCTCCACCATTCGTCTGGCTTGGTGGTCACCATCTTCAGGAAGGTGTGGAAGACGACCGTCGTTGCACAGAAGGCAACGGTGGCAACGAAACTCGCGAGGGTGAACAACAACGGAGGAAACATGGTTTCTGATGACCTTTCCCAAGGCGCCCAGGGCGTATCCATGCCCACACCCAAGGTCATCAGGCCCGCTCCTGCTGTGGCCAACGCACCAATCAGAACCAGGGTCCTGATGGAGGCCTTCAGGGCCGCAATATGGGTGGTAATCATGACCGTACGTTTGCAAACGAGTACATAGCCTCATGTTTTTGCAATCCAAACATTGACGAAGATCGTACAAGAATTTAATTGCTGCTCCACCGAGACGAGCGCAATGACCAGAATTAATCACGATGGATTGATTCACAAAAATGCTTTAATCAATGATTTGAACTTTCATTATGTGGAGGCGGGAGAAGGCCCTCTTGTGGTCCTGATCCACGGTTTTCCAGAATTTTGGTATTCATGGCGCCACCAGATTCCTCCCCTCGTAGAAGCAGGCTACCGCGTGATTGCCCCAGATATGCGAGGATACAACCTAACTGATTCCCCGGCGAAAACCTCGAACTACACAGTGGACCTGCTCGCCTCTGATGTGGTGGCGTTAATTCAACACGCAGGCGAGCAGAGAGCCCATGTTGTAGGCCATGATTGGGGGGCTGCAATTGCTTGGCACGTAGCTATGCGCTTTCCCGAACATCTCAATCAACTCGCTATCCTGAACGGCCCACATCCGAAAGTGTTTGCAAAAGGGTTTTGGCGTCCAAGCCAATTAATCAAAAGTTGGTACATGTTCTTCTTCCAAATCCCTTTTGTTCCGGAACTGTATACGTCGAAAAGGTACCCTAATTTTATGCGTAAAATCTCAACGAAGCATTATGTTAGCAAAGGAAAACTAACCGACAGGGAAATTGATGTTTATTCAGAGGTCTTCAATGATCGGAACTCATTACGAGGCCCAATCAACTACTACAGGGCAGCATTTCGGTTCCCCTCGTCTTCCAGAACGCAAACGAGTGTTATCAATGCGAAAACGCTCGTAATTTGGGGTCGACATGACAGACATCTTGGCATTCGACTTGCAGAGCCAAAGAGCGAACATGTCCCTGATTGTCGTGTTGAATATCTCAATGCCTCACACTGGGTTCAGCAGGACGCTTCTTCTGAAGTCAATTCGTTGTTAATCGACTTCTTCAACACTCACCAGGGGTAGAAAATTCTGGCTTAGTCTTTGGAAAGCGCCTTGACGATCATCGCCGCCCCGTTTTCCTTTGTCACTCGAAGCCATGGCTCAACCGGGGCCGTCTCGTGTTCACGCTTGAGGCGCTCAACTCCACCACCGCTTATGTTGAGCACTGTGCATTCATCGGGCTTGACTTCTCCAGATGCCAATGCCTGTTGGAGGCTTGCGATTGCAACGCCGCCCGGGGTCATGATGTCAATACCTTCAACAGTCTCAAAGAGGGTTTTGGCAGCCTTGGCAGCCTCCCGTTCGACGATGTATGTCTGACCGTTCGACGCTTTGAGGATGTCGTGAACCGCACCGACCTGCCCATAAGCTGGTCCTTTGTTCATCAGGTAATCAGAATACACCTCAACGTCATGCGGGGGATAGTCTTCGGGAATCAAATGATCTCGCTTGGCTTGCCATGCGTTGTGAATCGGGCAGTGTTCTAAGTTTTGTGAGAGGTGCTGACGGGGTGCTGGGCCCTCAAATTGACCACTTTCGATCAAGCGTTCTGCCATTTCATGCACGCCAATTGGACCTGGTCCTCCGCCGATACCTTGGAAGTAATGGGCCGGCATTGCTCCAATGGAGAAGGCTGCATCAAGGATTAATGAACCAATACCATCGCGCCGAGCAACGTTGTGGACGCTGCCTTCCATTTGCCAGCCTGTGAGTTCCTTAGCAATCGCTTTGGCTACGGTTTTTGCATCATAATAGTCACCGTCTTCGACAACGACGACCTTGATCGAATCTGTTGGATGACCTTTCTTGGTCCAAATGCGATGGCCGTGATCTTTGCCAACGACGACAATCAATGGCATCCCTGCGAGGCCGCAGAAATGCGTGAACCCTCGTGCAGTGTTGCCAGCACTAGCACAAATGAGGCCTGTGCAACCGTGATCGTGTAGGCGCTGTATGGTTGGAACGGCTTCCATATCTTTGAAGCTGCCAGTTGGGCACATGGCGCCTTTTTCTGGCCAGTAGCCGTAGAAGGTGATCCAAAGGTTGCTCATCCCGAGCGCTTCGCCAAGAGCTTCAGCCTTGTACGTCGTCGTGCCCGCAACGTACTCGTTTGAACTCGATGTCGGAATCCAGTCTAGGTACTTCCACACACCTTCGAGCGGTTTGACTTCCATTGGACCATTGAATTGAGCTTGTAGAAGGGCGTTCTCGGTGTACTTGAGGGTGTAAGCGTCTTCGATGAGGTCTCCTGTTTCGAGGCACTTAAGCAGATATTTCATTCAGTACACCCTGAGGAATTAACCTACGGGACAGTCCAAAAGTGG
>VMHT01140901.1_pt1 | contig 16510 bp, 23 predicted proteins | sample 4693611 | NCBI WGS metagenome assembly VMHT01 (sample SAMN12280063, study PRJNA550983) | marine metagenome | isolation source: seawater sampled from same location over 5 years 0.02-0.2 micron viral filtrate | place: USA: collected off the coast of southern California halfway between the port... ... | reverse complement strand
TATTTCTATCAGCAGTAACACTGACTTGAGGTTCTAATGGGAGTCCAGTGTTATCATCAATATTATCATCATCAAGATCTTCACCACCATCATCAGTAATAATATCTGGTGTGCTAACAAATGGTTGAGTAAATGGAACAGTTACTGTAGAAGGATCATCTCCAACACCCTCATCAAAATCCTCAGTGGGAGTAGTAATAATAACATCAACGAAAGCACCAGTTCCATTAACAGTAAACCTTAAAATTTCTGCATCTTCTACAACTCCATCTTCTTCTATACCAACTGTTGCAGAACCTTGATTATTATTGATAGTAAAACTACCAGTTGTACTGCCACCAATAATATCATCAGCATCAATACCATTACCAGTTAACGTGAAGTATAATCTACTTCCATTATCAATATTTTTAGTGAAGATATCATACCTAATAAACTCACCCTCTGGACATGTATTTCTATCAGCAGTAACACTGACTTGAGGTTCTAATGGGAGTCCAGTGTTATCATCAATATTATCATCATCAAGATCTTCACCACCATCATCAGTAATAACATCTGTAGGAGTACCAGTAACTTCTTCTGTAAATGTTTCTCCAATATCACTGAATGGATTATTATTTGGTGATCGATATGGATTTCTGTTATCCTTTAATGCCTGTTCTGTAATAGTACAAATAGCAACATTCTTCTTAAATCTTGTCTGAACATCAGAACCTTCCATTGGTGTGTTCTTTCTAATAAGAACCATAAACTCTTCATCTTGTTCACGCTCAACTGATGTAAGAGTTCTTACTTGAATATCCTTAAACATTTCACCTGGTGCGAATCCTACAATATCATCAACAGGAAGATAATCAGTATTCTCTTCAGCAGTTCCCTGATATTTTAAAGTCTTGAATGTAACTGACGATGCTACTTCTCTATATCCACTACGAGTTACCCTGAAACGTGCAATATCACCTTCATTTACAGTTATATCTTGAATATCATATACAATTCTCTTATCTTGCTTAACACCTTTATTATCACCAGCCTCTGGTGTCGTTGAGTCTGGAATACTACCAGTATATGTTCCACCTTTAGGAACACCACCAGTAAATCCTACAGTTGTGATACTTAAACTCTTACCTTTGAATGCATCACCACAAACATACTGAGTATAATCAGCACCTGTTGATGGAAATAAATTATCAATACTATCAAGTAGATTATCTAAGAAGTCACCTTCCTCTTTTGGTGTTGATCCTCCATTAGTACAGACCTGTTTAGTATCACTACATGATCTGTCTGGTCCTGAGCAAGTAATTCCTAGAAGACTTAATACCTTATTGATTGCTTGACCGATCATATCAAGTGGTTTTGCTATAGCACCAAGAATAGATTGCAATGGACCTAAAATTGAACTTAGTAATTCAGTCATCAATGAATTGATCTTAGACATGATACCATTAACTAATGCATCAACCTGACATGCAACAGACTGATAGACCTGTTGGATTAGACTCATTAGAACATTGGTTAACCATGCTTCCAATCTGTCACCAAGATCAGCAATAGAACAACCCAGTTGCTTTAGCAGGTTATTAAAGAACTCAGTAACAGGTGTCAATGCATTACCAGTATCTGAAGGGTGTAATAATGCTTTGATAAGATTTTTTACTGCTTTACTAATAGTCTCAATAACAAATCCCTTTATCCTAGCAACAAACTCATTAACAACAGTCATTGCCTTATTAACATAACCTCTTGCTATGCTAATACTATCATAGAACTCACCAGTTGCTTCGTTAACAAGATAAGTTCCAACATTACCATTATTAGCCTGTACTGCAGCAAGAAATTCTCCCATGATATTTGTCATCGATGACATCATATCTTCTTCATCACATTTCTCTGCTTTACCTTGACACCAATCCTCTGATTGTGGTAGACCATTCTTCAATGGTGCAATCTTTGCTGGTGGTACTCCTACCCTCTCATTACCGTCTCCATCTTTTGTTCCATCAGATAGTCCACCAGTAGCAGTGTTCTTATCTGTTCCTTTTTGAATTGGTTTACCAACCTTCTGTATATTAAGTTGTCCAACTGCTGTAGTAAACGGTTTTGTTTCTGGTGTCCTTTCTACAAAGACTTTAGTTGCACCAGGAGTTTGTCCAATAGAACCCATGATAATGGGTTTTTGTTTCTCAGTAGTATCAATATAGAACCCCATCACCCAACAACCAATCTCTAGTTGTGGGTGTGCTCCACCACAATTACCAGGAATAAATGGTGCTGTAACAGGCATCATCACAGTTGCCCATGGCAAATCATCAGTCCCAAGGATTTCAGGATCGCCAGGATGATCCCCAACAATCCTTACCTTGAATCTGTAACCGCCTTTGTTATTTTGTTCATCAGCAGCGGTTCCTTCAATTTGACCGACCCACCATTGGAAACCATCTTGTCCAATCCTTTGGGAAGGTATTAAATTTGATAATACCTGATCCATATTAATTAATCATCATAGACTAAGCACTCAGGCTCGTCTGGATGCTGATCACACCATAGTTCTATTGTGTTAGGATCGTGATGGTCTCCTGCTTTAATCTCTGATGCATGATGAGAAACATAATCTTCTAAGTCATGCAATTCGCCTTCAATATGACGACGCATCTGTGGATTAGTTGTAGGATCTTGTAAGATCTCTTGGTCTTTTTGTATGTGGTCTTCTATGCTTTTCATAGTAGATAGTTACCTCTGTTTTTATTTAGTGCCGTGGTTGGAATCTATGTCACCGTGAGAATCTCTCGCTAACCTTAGTGTAGTCACGAATCTTCCATTGGTAGATTCAGTAGAATTGTAAGTATGTGTGACTTCCTCAATCAAGTAGACTCCACTACTTTCTTGATCATATGGTTCACCGCTCGCTTGTACTGTTGGTACTTTATTAACAAGTTTGATATCAATCTTGTCACCTGCACATATTCCTGAATTACCAGGAATTACAATTTCAGCTAACTGATTCCTAAGCAATTCATAACGCATAAGAGACTGAGCAGCATAGTGTTTGTGAAAGTCACAAAATTCACTTGGATTTTCTGCTCCGTCTTCTTCATCGTATGAAGCAATATCGGGATCATTGTACCACGATTCATGATCCAGTATACTAGATATAATCCGAGTTGGGTAGTCAGACACCGTTCTGTCAGCATCTGCTGTTTTAATGACTGATGGTGTATTTTGAGATCCTAGGTGAGGCATGGTTTTATAAGCATCCTCTAGACTATACATGAATTCGTGATATTGTCCAGTAGAATGATTGAAAAATACCATCAAAGAAGAATATTTACCTTTCCTCAATGATTTCATGACATCTACTTCAGACTTAAATACTGCCTGTGATATAGTAAACCTATCATCAGCACCATCCGACTGATTTGCTGGTTTCTCAATATATTCTCCCCAAGTGTCCTGATCATTCTTTGCTAGTAATTTGTCTACTGAAAAGAAATTATATCCTCTCTTAGTCTCATAAAAGAAGAATCCAGCACTACCAGTAACCTTTTGTCTTTCATTCTTAGATTTAGTCGTACCACTTATCTTTCCACCTCTTGCAATAGATTTGACTGCAATAGTAGAGGCAATATCAAAAGGTCTTCTATTATTAGGAAGAAACTTAAATTTGAATTCTGTTGGTTCGGAAAATATTTCTTTTTTAGTACCCAACTCATTTAACATTTCTATAATGATAGAATCACCAGTTCCGTTTAAGGGTTTAATCAATCTAGTATATTCATTATTCAATGCTTCTTCTGAAATCAAACCCAAAGTATATGCTTGAGTTTGATTCTTAGCATAACGATTGCCAATCTTCCATACTATTAGATCATATACAACTGGATCATCAGAAGAACTAGTCTCAACAATGACTCTAACAGTCTCTCCACCTTGAATAGGTAGATCGTTCAATAATCCAGCACTATCAGCAATAGTAAGTGTAGCAGCAACAAATGGACTATTTAAACTCTCAACATAAGAGAATGTATTGACCATCTGTTTAATCTCATATGCATTATTACTACCAACAGAAGTAATGGAAACACTTCTAAGAGAAAAATCAGTAATATTTTGGAATTCTTTTGTCATAAGTTAGCAATATTGACTTTTTGATACATTTCTGTTCCAGTACCACTCATACTAATTCCAGCACTAACCCCATTAGGATTAACACCTTGTTGTTCTCCACCACCACCAGAATAGTAATTATTAACAACAGTATTACCACCACCCTGTTTTTCATTCATAGAAACTGATGCAGATGACGCAAGTACCTGATTTGAATTATCTGGTGTTGCAGATGTTGCCATGAATGGAGTAGAAGAATTGGAAGATACATTGGAAATATTTCCCATATCAGTAATAGTGGTTGATGCTTTGCTGGAACTATTACTATTGACATATGTTCCACCATCTCCACCTGCCTTAAGATTATCTATTTGTTTTTGATATTCTGCTTTAGCTTCTGGGGAAGCAGCTCTCTTTTGAAGGAACTTTAGTTTACTAATCTGTGTATTTCTAGTTTTATCCATAAACTCTTTACTTGGTGCTTCACCCATCTTAAGAGTTTCTTTTATACTACTAGCATTAGTGCTTTTTTCGATAACCTTCGTCAATGCATCAGCTTTAGGGTCATTTTTAGACTCTCCACCAAATGCAGTATCTGTTAATCCACCATCGTTACTAGTTTCAGCAACATCTTTCTTACCACCAAATAAACCACCAAACCATCCACCACCATTTTCTTTATTAGCACCAGTTGCACTATCAGCAATACCACCACCTAGAGTTGCTCCACCAAAACCACCAAGTAATCCACCAAGGATACCACCAATAGCAGCACCAGGTACTGCACCAACTCCACCAAACAAAGCACCAATAGCAGCACCAGCAGCTGCACCACCCTTTGCTCCAAGTGCAGCACCACCAAGACCACCAGCAACAGATCCACCAGTACCTATACCTGCTTGTAAATTAGTCTGACCTTCTGATTTTCTACCAGCAAACTCCATGCCAGCAAATAGTGTATTAACAACGGCATTTCCTTTGCCCATGTTCAACAAACCTTTAGGTGGTTTAAATCCTTTCGGTAATGACAATCCTTTAGGTAATGACAATCCCTTTGGCATTTGGGGCAGTTTAAGACCTTTAGGTTTAAAGTTTGGTAATTTGGGAAGTTTTAAACCTTTAAAACCCTTAGGTTTAATATTTTTAACATTTGACGTAACATTAGGTCTATTAAATCTCTTGAATGGATTTTTAAATTTCTTTAATGGATTTTTAGAGTTTCTAATTCTATTTCCAGTTATATTAGGACGGCGAAGATTCATTAAGTCTAAACCAGTACCTAAAAGGTTTAATCCACCACCAAGTAGTCCACCAAGTCCACCACCTTGAGATTTCTTTTTCAAGTCTGTTGGTGATAAGAAACTAGATAACTTATTTCCTCCCTCTAATGATTTTTCTTCTTGTCTTGCTAATTGACGATTTAAAAGAGTTTCTTGTGCTTGTATAGACTCTTGAGATAGATTGGTATCATTCTTTATCTGATCTCCAGTAACGTCTACTAATTCTACAATTGCTGCTGTATTCCTATTCATTGCAGCAACGATCTCTGCACCAGAATCAGAAGAATCTCGCATACCACGAGATTTTTGGAAATCAGCAACTCTCTGTGATTTTGTTAGATATTCTCCAGAATCACTAACACCACTAGTTGCTTTTAAGAAGAAATTATCAGCACTTAATGGTCCACCACCAGCCATATTGATAAAAGTACCACCCTTTCTAGACCTTGGTGCATCTGGATCTGTTGTATTATTGTAATTGTTTTCTTTCTCATCAATGTTAGTAGGATTCTCACCTACTACAATCCTTTTTTCATTTAATTTAGTAAGACCACCTTTACCACCACCCAAAAGAGGTCTGTTTTGTGATCCTGATAACAAACCACCACCAATAGGATCCTGTGGTCCTGTTACATCTAACCTACCCTTACCTAACCCTCTATAAGTAGTATCTCTCTTATTATTAAATAAACCAGCAAATTTCTTCTGGAAGTTATTCCATAGTTTCTGTCCTTCCGTCTCAATCTTTTTCTCAAGCTTCTTCTGCAGCCAATTGGCCAAAGGACTTTCGCCTTTTACTGGGTCGTAGGATAGAAAACCGTGTGCCATTACTGTTTTGCTGCTTTTTCTTGTTCTTGTTTAACCTGTTCTAGGTATTGCATGAGAAGACTAGTATAAACTTGTCTTTCCCAAGGCATCATATTCTCAATTTCACTCAAATTGTATTTATGGTGCTGCATCAAGGCAAAATTTGTTTTATAGTACCCTTCCATTGTCATGTGGAAGAGTGCTATCCGAAAAAATTGGTTAAACCCTGTATTTGAAACTTATTATCAACACCTGTTTCTGGATTTTTAATAACAAATTCATGTTTCAGAACAGGAGAATCATCAAAGAATTTTCGTACATTCTCAAATTGCTTATTTGTCAATCCATCTAAGAATTGAACAAATTCTTTCTTAGAAGTAGTAGATGAGTCATATACCTCTTCACCATCATATATCTGATCAATACAAGATGCCATAATAGAGATTATATCGTCATTTGTCTGTTCTTTGCCAATAACCGAAACTTTAACAAATGCGTCAAATGATGGATATTTCATTATAATACCCATAGTGTCAGAAAGCATAATTTTGTTAGTATGCCCTTCTGGCTTGGTTACCTTAACGTCGGTCAAATCAAGATTATACTTAACTTGAGTTTTTCCGTCATCTTCACATGTTAAGATCATTTCCACAACTTCGCCAACTGACACAGCACGAATATTGAGGAAAATGTACTCTAAGTCAAATATTGCTAAATCTTCAAGTTTTATACGAGATGTAATACAATTCTTTAATAGTATTCTAGTAGCATCTTCAATCTGCTTATCATCCTTAGATTCAAGTGCTAACAGTAGTAATTTTTCTTCTTTTACGACAAATGGTCTATATTTAAGTTTCTTGCCATTTGACGGAATTTCTAACTCATAAGTTGGTAGTGCAACCTTTGGTAACGCCATAATCTCTAGATCAGTTCATATTTATATTTAGCTCGACTTTTTAAAGCAAAAATATGCTGAGTATTTTTTTCGGGTTTTGTGGAATTGAAAAGTTGAATTTGCTGACTATATACCCATTTTCATACCCATAGTGGTAATGTCGTTCTTTATCGTGTAGTGTCTCATATAGGAAAACTGTGCTGTTACCTGAACGAGCTGACTTGAGCCGAACTGTAAGGGTACAGCATCGATAGCATATGGATATCCTTTCTCTATAACATATGTTATGGGTGCTCTTTCTATAGGTGAATTACCACCACTCTCAGTCTTACTAATCAATATAGTAGATGCATACTCATCACGATATTTTAATCTAACTGTTCTATTCTCTGGTCTAAGTGAACTTGTAGACAATGACTGTATCTCTCTCAATGTCTTTCTATTCACATTTGATCCTTCCTCATTAAAAATGAAATCTAACCAATCTTGTAGAAATTTCAATGAACTCATATTTGCATCACATAAGAATCCTAGTTGAAACTCTGTAAATATTCTACTATGTGGATACTTAACCTGACCACTACCAACGTAAGATCCATTAATCTCACCTTGAGCTGTGTTTGTGTTTGGTAATTGTGCTTCATTACAGAACATCTCAAAGTAATCCGCACCTGTACCTGGTGGATTAATTGGTGGGTTAGTAAACTTCACAACAAAATTATTACTGAACGACATTCCACCGTTCGCTGACATTGTTGTTAACAGACGATCTATGGACACACTAAATACCTATGTTGGTCTTTTTATATTTATGGCGTACTCTGGATTTTACAAACCAGTGAATCCAAAGAAGTACCGTGGCAATCCGACAAATATTGTTTATAGGTCGCTATGGGAACGAAAGTTCATGGTGTTCTGTGACAATAACCCTAATATATTACAGTGGGGAAGTGAAGAAGTAATTATACCATACAAAGCACCTGATGGTAAGGTGAGAAGATACTATCCAGATTTTTACATTAAGGTTCGTGAAAAAACTGGAGGTGTTGCGAAATATATTATTGAAGTAAAACCCAAGAAACAAACTAAACCACCACATGCAAAAGATAAAAGAACTGCTTCATATCGTAATGCTTTATTAACATACGCAAAAAACCAAACTAAATGGTCTGCTGCTCGTGATTACTGTGAAGATAGGCAGATGAATTTCTTAATACTAACCGAGGATCATTTAGGAGTATGAAACAATGGCACAAGGATTTAGCGCAGTTCAGCGCACCTCTGTAAACACACAACCAGGATATAAAACACTGTTTGAGAGAGTAAACGAACAAACAAAAGGAGAGAAGAAATCACTCACCTGGTATAGATCTGCTGTAAAAGCAGAAGCTAGTAGATACAAAAAGAATTTTAAAAAATATATACGAGACGAAAGAGCAGACAGTGCAGGTGTTGCTGTAGAACAAGATGCAAATGAGTTGAGAAAAACTACTGCTATAGGACACCTGTATATGTTTGAGTATAAGGCAAAGATGAGATGGTTGCCTTACTATGATAGATTCCCTTTAGTCTATGTGATTAAGTCTGTTAACAAGAGTGAATTCTGGGGTGCAAACTTACATTATCTCTCTCCAAAGAAGAGATTACTTGCAACAAAGAAACTAATGCAAGGTAGGATTGACTTACCTAAGAAGTGTTTCCATAAATATCTAACAGCACATGTAGAAGGTCTATATCTTGATCTTGCTGCTGCTGAATGGGACACTGCCATTCTTCTACCAACAGCAGACTTTGTAAAAGACCACAACAGAACGATGTTTCCTATCAAACAAGAAATGGTATGGGAAGATACAGATGAAGTTTTCTACGATAAAATAAAAGGTTCCAGAAGAATCAAAGGCTATGGGACTAAACAATCCACGGAGATGGCAAAGTAAATGAAGCACAGTAAGTTGGATGGAAAACCATTATCATTAGGTACTAAACCTGGACAAACTGTTCAGACCTCTAAGTTTAGTGACCGAAATGGTAGTTCAGCATTAGGTGTTGCTCAGAAAGATACTTTCTGGAAGTGGAATGGTAAATCTTGGAATGAAATTGAGAAAACAGAATTTATGGATAGTAAAGGTGGATCCACATCATTCTCACAGTTATCAGAACCTACCCTAGGAAATACCACTGGTGCAAAACGTTACCCAAGAGATATAGCACAAGCACCTAATGCTGACTATGTTATGTTTGAAATGTATCAGTACCAACCTCCGTTCCAGAATATAAACAAGGGTGATACTAAAGATAATAGTACAGGACTTGCTGGATATAATGAAAGTGCAACTAGAGCAGACTTCTATAAGAAAACATCAGAAAAACCTGTCATTCTATACATGCCAGAAGATATCTCTACTGGATACAAAGCAAACTGGAGTGGTAAATCATTCAGTAACATTGGTAGAGATGTACTATCTACAGCAGGGTCTGGTGATTTTGGTCAAGTAATGCAGAATAGTCTCAACACTGTTGGTGATGCATTCTCTCAAGCAATTCCAAACACAGGAAATAAAATAGTTAGAGAAGTTATATCAAAGATTACAGGAGAAGGTTTGACTCAGAATGATGTCTTTGGTACAACTCGTGGTGTTATTCTTAACCCTAACGTTGAACTACTATTCAGTGGAACTGATCTAAGAAACTTTCAGTTAAATTACAAGTTAATACCAAGAAATAGTAATGAAGCAGAAGATATTAAAGAAATATTAAAGATCTTTAAACGTTCAATGCTACCTAGATTTTCTGATGGTACAGAATTAAACTTTTCAAGGGGAAAGAATGCTGCAAACAACTTTATTAAAGTACCTAACGTTTGCAAAGTATCATTCATGCGTGGTGGTGGATTAAATAGAGATGTACCACAATATAAAATGTGTGCTGTTACTCAGGTTGATGTAAACTTCACACCTGATGGAACCTATGCTACATATGATGATGGTACTATGGTAGCATATCAACTAGGATTAAACTTCCAAGAAACCAAACTCATATTCGCAGAAGAGGTAGACAACTACTGATGTACTTTTCACTAATTCCAAACATCGAATACGATGAGAAACCAATCAGTTATCCTTTCTCTGAATCTGATTTTGTAACTGCGAAGAATTTCTTTCGTAGATATAGAATCAATGAGGATGTATTCTCCTATGCAGTGTTCTTTAATAAGTATGTTATTCAAGATGGTGACCGTCCTGATGTAGTTGCAGACAAAGTATATGGTAATCCATTTTATGATTGGGTTATATTACTAACAAATAATATGGTCAACTCTACTTACGATTGGCCAATGACAAATGCAGAACTTAATAAAGTATTAGAGTCAGAGTTTGATGATCCATTAGGAACTATCACATACTATGAAACATATGATGTTGGTCACTACACTGCTGGTATGCATGTAGATGAGACTTTCTATAATAAAACTCATAAGTTAAACATAGATGGTAACATGACATTAAAAAATGGCAACGAGGTTTGCCGCCCCGTTACCATTGCTGAACATTATACTAAAGAGAATGAGAAGAAGAGAGAAATCTACTTACTCAAACCTGCATACTTTAAACAGTTTGTAGATGATTTCAGAAAGCAAAACTTCTACAAACAAGAAGACAATTACATTAGTAATAAATTAAAAAAATCTGGTTGACTTTTTCGGGCAAAAATTTGCCCGAATTTTTTTTGCAGTTTCATGGAATTGACTTTTTGATTTTGACTAGTAGTAGTCATCATCATTAGTATTCTTTTCTACCCACTCAGCATTGTTTCGACAGAATGCATCAGCATCTATTTCCATACGCCAGTGGGTGAGGGTATGAAGGGTTTGAATCAACACCATCATACCAATTAACAATACAGGCCCTGCCCATAAGGGATGCATCATTACTTCACCAGGATCTTTCACTTAGGGTTTGCCTGTCTTTACTTGTGTTTCAAGTATAGCATCTACGATGATCTTTTTCAACTGTCTACTCTTCTTTCTACCAAGACCAGCAGAGGTATCAATCTTAACTTTAACCCAGTAAAGACCGATCACTACGAGAGTGAATGGAATGGCATCTGCCCATGAGATCTCATTCCATGCTTGTACTACGTTCATATTATTCTTCTGCTAAACTAGCGAAGTATGATAGTGCATCATCATCTTCTACTACTGCTTCCTTCTTAACAGGAGATGGTGTTGGAGCACTCATCTTCTCACGGAATGAAGACTTGGCAGTTGATTCATTGAAACCATCACTTGCTTGATCGTAGTTGCTTGGTTCGTACTCTTCACTGTCAACAGAAGGACGTGAAGCACGTTGACCAACACCAAGAACAAGATTCAAACGCTGCTCAAGATCAGCATATGATTTGAACTGATCAGGTGCAGTGAATGCAGCAAGACTATGCTCTTGTTTCCAAGTTGCTTCAAGCACGTCATCGTCAGAACTTAAAGCACTAACAGCATCGAACTCGGAACTATCATAGTTCCAGAAACCTGCAACTTTCTTAATCTTTAACTTGAAGTTAGCACCTTCCCAAAGATCAAAGACATTAACCTTCTCTTCATCTTGGAACTCAGGTTGCATTGCTGCAAGGATCTTATCATGGATCTTCTTACCATACTTGTATAAGAATGTCTTGCCCTCGTACTCAGGGTGCTTTGGATCTTTCACAACATAGATGTTGCTGTAATACTGAAGCTTACGCTTCTGCTTACGAGCAGTCTCTTTGTCTGCATCATCACCGCTGTTCCAGAGACGGCGGTTCACTTCACCAACGGGATCCTTCTCGTTGCGGTCAAGTGTTGTACGTGAGTTCTCAATGTACCAACCACCTGGTCCTTGGAAGGCGTGGGAGTACAGTTTTGCCCAAGGAAGAGTCTCTCCCTCTGGTGCTGGTAGGAAACGAATAACTGCGTATCCATTTCCAGAAGCGTCAACCTCTGGTTTCCAGAATCGCTCATCAACATTCTTATTGCTGGATGATTTCTCTAATTCCTTCTGAAGGAAGTCAAAATTGGTCTGGGATTTACGCTTTAAATCTGCGAATGACATAGGATTTAATTGGATTTAATAGGATTTGGTTTGCTTGTTGCCCTATCACATGGACATTATAACAGACGAAGGGTCGGGCGTCAACCCTCTTTAGGAATTTCAGGAAAATTCGTATCGGGTGGACCTTCGCCGTTCTCATACCTTTGCTTAAGGTAAGTCACCTTTTCAATTAACTCATCAAACATATGTTCGATGGGTGTGTTGGGTGTAGCACCTAACATAACGACCCCTTGCTTCATAGTCTCTAGGACAGACTTCGCTTGGGGATCATCGCTAAGTTTGATGCGAGCATAAAAGATCTTCTGTTTTTCTATTAGTGTAGTGAGAGCATCAAAATATTCTAGTCTTCGCTCTTCATCTAGAAGAACAAAGTTCATGGCAGACCTGAAACAATACTGTTGCAGTTGAACCATCTCTTGAATGTCACCACGGACTAATTCGGACTGGAAGAAACTACTCATTACACTAACATTAATTTGGCACGACTTGTTTTTTTCATGAAGTTTAATTCTTGTGCTTCATGACGAAGTTTTTCTTTAAGAGGTTTGCTGATCAACTTGTTAACACTATCAAGTTCAATCTCATTGAGGTCACAGTAATGTATAACTGAATCAATGTAATTCATATCATGATTAGCATGATTAATCTTCTCCACCTCCTGCGAAAATCTCGCAGATGTCATAAATCTATCCTCTAGTAATTGTTTTTTCTCCATATTGTTCCTGGTATTCGTGGATGTAACTCATTAATTTAATAAAGTATTCTTTCTTAGGTGGAAGCACCTTAACTTGAGTTTCACCGTTCTCACAAGCAACAATAGTTACGAGTTGTTTAACTGACAACCCATATAGTTCTTGTAAACAGCAAGCATATGCTGTCTCCTGAACGAAGTAATCGTAAAGATAAGCCTCTCTCTTTGGTATCTCAGCAGTTTTAAAATCAATAATGGATAAGACTCCATCAAATTCTGCTATACAATCAACACGCCCCGCTACTTCAAGATGCTTAGAGTAGAGTGCTGCTTCCTGTAGATGTATATTATTTATACGGTCTAAATCAGGACGACTGTGCTGAAACATCAGTACAGGAAGGGGATGTGCCTTATACTTTTTCAAGTCTAAATCATTGTTGAGATAGTCTTCTACGATAGAATGATACTTAGTTCCTCTACCTGTAGCACGAGAAGTTTTAGCGTTTGCTGCTTTCTCTCCAACACGGGCTCGCCACTTAGCGATACCCGCTTTCTTCTTAGAGTTGTTACTAATCACTGTAGTAACTGATGGAAATTTACTTCCTTCAGGTGTAAGGTAAACACGTTTACCATTTACAGATTCAGCAACCATTTCAATAGGATCTAATCCTAAGTGCTTAAACAACTTCATAAACCTAAGTTTAGTTTACTAATGAGGTAAGACTTAACAAGACCAGACCTAACGATATCATCAATACCGAATTCAATTAAAGTAAACTCCTCCATCTGTTGTAAGATACGTTGGAAGTCTATGATGCCAGTACGTTCATTAGTCTTAATAAGATCTGTTTGAGCAGCATCACCACAGAAAATGATCTTGCTGTCCTGTCCAACACGAGTGATGATTGAATCAAGTTCGTGGAAGTTCAGGTTCTGTGCTTCATCAATGATAACAACAGCATTGTCTAATGTAGTACCACGTATGAAACTAGTAGACCAGAATGAAATAGTTTCCTGTGCCTTCAGATTATCATACAACATTTCATATGAATTGTCATCTGGCATCTCAAACATTGCTTGAACCATATTCTTATATGGTATCTGATAGAGAGAAGACTTATCTTCATGGTCACCAGGTAAGAAACCAATCTCCCTAGTTGCTACCAGTGATCGTACAATATAGATCTTTTCGTATGGGGTATCATCTCCCAAGACATCTTTAAGTGCCTTGTAGAGTGCGACAAAGGTCTTACCTGTACCTGCTACACCATAAGCATAGATCATCTTATCTGCATCCCATGCATCAAACATCACCTTCTGATTATCAGTCAGTGGTTCAATTGGAAGCATGTACTGTTCACTGATAGGTTTACGACGCTTGCGTTGCTTCGCAGTCATCCCCTGACCAGCGGATTTAGTTGTCTTCTTTCTAGGCATGTTAGTTGTACTTTTGTGAGATACTATTGTTGGTTGGTGCTTTAGGAACAACTTTGTTCTTTATGATGTCATGGAAACCAGGATGAGTTTTCCTCATCTTGTCTCTCCACTCACCAACTTCTCCAGATGAAGGACAAGTAGAGGGATCACTCCAATCTCTTTTCCAATCAGGATTATCATTAGACCATTGATTCCATTCGGTCATGGTCATGCGAACCTCTTTTTGTTCGCCAGTTACTTTATTAATTACTGGATACGTTGGCATTTTCTTTTTTATTAAAACCGAAAGGGGCAAGTTTATCCTCAACCTTTTGCTTAAGAGCAGCAGCAGCAAGTGCTTCCATTACTTTCAGCACTGCTTCAGGTCTAGGTGGTTCACCATACTTGGACTCCTCACTTAGATTTTGTGAGATGTACTCATACTTAGGCCAGAACTCTTCACCTGCTTTTTTATAATCATCTAATGTAAGTTTCTTCATTGCCAATCAAGTGCCTCCGCACAAATAGGGAACTGTTCAATGAAAACATCACGAACTGCATTAGCAATGTCCATGTGTTCTTTCTGTGTACCATTAGCAGATCGTAGATCAATGTAATGGATCCATGAACGGACTGATCCAGTCATGTATAGTCTGGTGGGTGTAGCAAGAGGTAGTACAAACCGAGCACACTCTTTAGCAACACCTGACTCCAACATACTTTGATATAACTTCATTGATGAATCAAATAATTTTTCCATTTCTAATTCATAATCTTGAACTAGAAATTCATCTAGATCATCAGTGGAGTTCTGTCTATTCTTTGTATCTTGTTTTCTGAGTTGAGGTAAAGGAATCTTGTCACCCAACAAACTACTGTCAGCATATCTTTGAGAGAACTCTTGATATGTAAATGATCTGTGTCTTAGTATCTGAGCAGCAAGACCTCTTGTAGTTGATATCTCCACAGTCATGTGTGCCTGTTCAAATACAGACCAGTGATTGTGTTTGATACAATACTTTAGAAGACCAGAGACCTTAGGATTGTCTTGATTGTTTGGGTTGCTGACTCTCGCCACGTAACCCATTGTCTTCTCCGCTTCTGGTGTCACTGACACTAGTTGCACTAGTGGACGTTGCTTCATTCTTAAATCCTTTGCTTTTCATTGCACGTTTACGTTTGAGACCTGCCTTTGCAGCACGAAGAGACATCTTCATGTAACGGATCTCTTCATCATTATACAGCATTGGGTTCTTCTTGGCAAGCTTTAATGCTTGTTTCGATAATTTAATTGTTTCTTTGAATCTCATTTATCCTTGTAATATGCTAGGTAATACTTGACAATACCAGATGCACTGACATTGCCTTTCGATACCCAGTCATCCACACACTCATAAATGCCACGGTTTGATTGTGTTTTACCACCAACCGCATTCATAAGAACTTTTAATGCATATGATCTGACATGCATATGCTCATCATCATACTGTTCAGTCTGGGTATCCATCGTCATCTCCATCTTTGTAATCGAATCCAAATGATTTGTCTGCGTCCTCTGGTATTTGATATGCAGAAGTGTCAGAGTAAACCTCACTCTCTAATACATTCACTAGAGACTTGAGATTCTTGACGACCAATTTTAATTTCTCTCTGTCCATATATTTATGGTAGGTTCAAACATCATAGCATAAAAAAAGAGGGTGTCAACCCCCTTCAAACTTCTCATGTATAAATTTCTTTTCTTTGTGAGAATATACCTCCACAATTATATACTTCTTTATCTCATCATAATCAAAAACATAGTGTAGAGATGATGTCACATTTGTTGAGTGCAACAACTTCATTAACCTATGCCTACCATCAATCATTCTATACTTACTATCATATGGATTGGGAGCATTCTCTAAAACAATTCCTGGATATGATGGATCAGCAGACTTATATTTTGTATGTTTTGCTTTTTTTATCTTGTAATCATAATCATCGGGGTTGCCCTTACAACAATAACAATGAGGTCCAGTATGATGAGGAAAGTAATGCTTTCCTTTCCAAGCAATGTCACAAAGATCTATCATTTTTAATCTAGAATCTGTTAGTAAGTGAAGGATATCTTCTATAAAAATTTTAGTAATAAAACCTAACTTACCATCAGACCTTGGGAACTCCCAATTACCTTCAACGTTATCACACTTTCCTATATGAGCATGACCTTTATACCATGGTCCTG
>VMHT01099576.1_pt1 | contig 16510 bp, 11 predicted proteins | sample 4693611 | NCBI WGS metagenome assembly VMHT01 (sample SAMN12280063, study PRJNA550983) | marine metagenome | isolation source: seawater sampled from same location over 5 years 0.02-0.2 micron viral filtrate | place: USA: collected off the coast of southern California halfway between the port... ... | reverse complement strand
GGAATTAGAAACATTACAACCCCTGCACTAACTATCAGTGGTTCAGGTGAAATTAAATTAGATTATGATAATATGCCTACTTCAAATCCTAACGAAAAAGGTGTAATCTATAGAAGTAGTAGCAACGGTATGGATAACTTATTATTTATATCACCAGGATAATAACTCTGTTTATATTTATAACCAAATACTGTATTTATGGCAACAATTTCTATCTGGCCCGGATCCTCTTCATTTTCTGATACTACTAGCCCTACACCGTTTGGTTTTTACGATACTGATCAAGAATTTCAAACTAGCGCAGATCAAGTATCAACCTGGTGTGCCCAAAGGTTAGGATACCCTATAGTAGACATTGAATTACAGCCAGTAAATTTCTTTACTGCATTTGAAGAGGCAGTTACTACTTATGCTCAATATGTTTATCAATATGAAATTATTGAAAATATGGGTACTTTAGATGGTACTGTAGCAGATGAAAATTTAAACAATAAATATATCCAACCAAATTTAGGAAACTCTATAGCTATAGCAGAACAATATGGTTCTGAAGCTGGGTCAGGAGGTAATATAGACTATAAGTCTGGAAGCATAGCAGTATCAGCTTCTCAACAAGTTTATTCTTTAGACGATTTATGGACAAATGTAAGTGAATCAGGTAATAATATTGAAGTAAAAAAAATATACCACTATGCTCCTGCAGCTATTGTTAGATATTTTGACCCTTATGCAGGTACGGGTACTGGTATCCAATCATTAATGGAAACTTTTGGTTTTGGTAATTTTTCCCCAGGTGTAAACTTTATGTTAATGCCTACCTATTACGATGCTTTAAAAGTACAAGCTATTGAGTTAAATGACCAAATTAGAAAATCAGCCTATAGTTTTGAAATTACTAATAATAATAAATTAAAATTATTCCCTATTCCTAGAAGGAATGAAACCTTATATTTTGATTATGTAGTTAAAAACGATAGAAATAACCCTGTAAGAAATACTGCTACTAATTTAGTTACTGATGTTTCTAATGTTCCTTATGTTAATATAACATATGAAACTATAAACGCACCTGGTAGGAATTGGATCTTTAGATATACATTAGCTCTTGCCAAAGAAATGTTAGCTAGTGTAAGAGGAAAATACTCAACAGTACCAATTCCGGGCTCTGAAGTAACTACAAATGCTAATGATTTAAGAAGTGAAGCGGCCTCAGAAAAAACAGCACTAATAGATGAATTAAAAGCAATGCTTGAAGAATCATCTAGAGTTAAATTTACTGAAAGAGATGCTCAAATCGCTCAAAATACACAAGATATTATGTATAAAGTTCCATATCCAATTTATATAGCATGATTAAATTAAGAGACATACTATTTGAAGATATAAATGTTTACTCTGTTAATGTAGTAATAGTATCGGATAAAGATGCTAACTTTACAGATATATTAGATGGAATGAGGGCTACTAGAAAAGTTACAATTATTAACGCTAATACTTCAGATGAATTAGAATTAAAAAACCGTCAAAGAACTGACGGTAAAGAAGTTCATACAGCTACTTTAAAATTTGCATCTGGAAAAGACCCAAAACAAGATTTAGAATTTCTTAAAACTACTATGCTTAAAAGTGATAAAGGTGACCCTGAAATGAGAATATCGGGATTACGTCACTTAATATTTAAACCAGAAACCCTAACCCGTGTATAATGCCATTATTTGGAGGCTCCAGAGATATATCACTATTCAGGACAATGAATAGAGAACTGATTAATGACATTATTCAGACAGAAATAGCTTACTATAAAATTATACTTGACCAAACTATAACTAATGTTTACGGTGAATCTAATAAAAAATATTACTATGAACCTTTAAGGTTATCTTGTTTAATAGAAAAAAGTGAACAAGATTGGAGTAGTGATGATTTTGGCCCAGATATAAAACAAACATTTCAATATAAGTTTTTAAAGGCAGATTTAAATGATATAAATTTAATTCCTGAGGTAGGAGATTTATTATTATTTAATAATGATTTTTGGGAAGTAGATACTTTTGTAGAAAATCAATTTTTTGTAGGTAAAAAACCTGAGTTTGCCATATCTGAAGATACTCAAGATTTTGGTGTTTCTTTATCTATTATTTTAGGTACTCATTTATCTAGAATTGAAAAACTAAACCTAGTACCTTTACGAGGTGATATATATCCCATTACTGAAATTGCTTCAGGTTCAAACGCAAACCCTAGATAAACATGGCAGATAAAAGAATTAAACCCGATATTTTAAGTAATAATACTTTATTAAGAAGAAACATTATTGCCGAGGAGTTTCCTAACTTTCAAGAATTGCCCCTGGATGATGAAAGAGATGTTGAGGGTAAAAATAGGCATTTAGAAATTAGAAGAGACCAAGACAATATCAAAACAACTTCTATCACATTACAGGATATTGATGAAGCAGTTGAATATTACTTAGGTAAAGAGTTAAACTTATCTATAAAAAATAACGGTGAAACCATTAAAGTGCCCGTTATATACGGTTCCGGTGAAAAATGGAAAACCGTGCAAGCAGATGGCTATTATCGCGATAAAAATGGACGTATACAAACACCATTAATAATGTTTAAGCGTACTTCTATTGAAAAAAGAAGAGAACTAGGTAATAAATTAGACGGTAATAAACCTAATTTATATGTAGCTGAACAAAATAGATATAGTAAAAGAAACGCTTATGATACTTTTAGTGTTTTAAATAATAATAAAGTACCCCAGCGCGAAATATACCAAGTACCCGTTCCTGATTATATTTTTGCTAACTATCAGGCTTTAATATGGACTGATTTTATGTCCCAAAATAATAAATTAGTAGAAGCTATAGAATATGTTTCTGATGCTTATTGGGGTGATAAAGAAAAGTATCTATTTCAAACTAATGTAGATACAATTGAAAACATAAATGAATTACAAATAGGGGACGATAGATTAGTTAGAGCATCATTTAATTTTAAATTAGCGGGATATTTATTGCCTGATACTTTTAAAAAGGATACACAGGCACTTATTAAACAATTTACTCCTTCTAAAATAGAAGTAACTGCTGAAACTGTAAAAACCTTAAATGATTTAGACTCTTTTACTGATCTATATGGCAACTAAATTAATATATGGTGCTGGAAGAATCCCTAAGGCATTTGAGTTTGCTTTAGGGGACATTATTGTCAATGTAGATGACTCTAAAGTTTATTCTAAAAGCAAATCTAACGAAGTATTTGAAATAGGAGCTAGTACTACTAGTTTAATAGAAACACAAGCATTTACTACTGCATCCTTACACACTGGATCATTTGATGCTATATTAACGGCTTCTAATAGTAGTAATTTAACAATTTCAGGAGGTGTAGGAATCGAAATAACTACAGGTTCACAAGTTAATAGTATAATTTTAAACGCTACCGGTGAATCTATAGCCAGTGTTACTGTAGCAAATACTGCTTCTTATGTTCAAGCAGGTAATATTGATGGCACTATTAATATATCTACACAAACTAATTTTAATACCCTTGATACTACAGGCCAAACAGCAATTGATCTTACATTCCCGGCTAATACAAATACTTTAACTGCTACTGTTCCTAATTTAGATACTACTTCAAATGTACAATTTGGTAGTATAACATCTTCAACTGATATAAGTGCAAGTGGTGATATAATAGCATCCAGGTTTATTGCATCTGGTTCAAATGTTACTTCGGGATTTGTATTCCCAAATCCTGATAATTTAACTGACCTTGTTTCAAACCGTATAACTTTAACTTCTGCTAAAAATATGCAATTTAGAGCAGGTGGTAATTTTCAATTTGCAAGTACAGCAGAAATATTAGCTAGTGAATCGTTAATGTTAAAAAACGCTAGCAATGACGGTAAAATTCATTTAGAAAATGCAGGTACGGGAATCGAATCAAGAATTCGTTTTAGAACAGGTTCTGCAGGCAATCTTGTAGAATTAATGACTATATCAGGTTCTGGTAATGTTGGTATAGGAACTACTACACCCGGAAAAAAACTAGAAGTCTCAGGTTCTATAAGTGCAAGTAATGATATACTTGCTAAGCGTTTACGTTTACCTCAATCGGATCAAGGAAGTATATCAGAAGGAGGTATAATATTTGGTACAGAAGGATCACATGGTCAAATTTTAGATGATGGTAATAGTTTACAAATAGGATATGATGGTAGTGATGTTTTAACCATTAGTGGAAGTGATCCTTATATAAAACTGCTAATAAATGGGAATACACGAATTGCTTCGGGTCATTTATTAGCAGAAGGAAACATAACAGCATCTGGTAATATAAGTGCAAGTGGTGCATTATTTGCTTCTATGTCTACTACTGATAATAGTAATTTTAAAACAGTAGTATATGATGAAGACACTGGAAAATTTTCAATTACGGGATCCTATAGTAGTGGAGGAGAAATTATAGATGGTATAGATAAACGTGTTTTATTTTTTGATGGAGATAATAACCCAGTAGGAGATGGGGGGTTTACCTATGATAAAACCTTAAATAGTGTTACTTTAACAGGTGATGTTACATCTTCGGGGGCTCAAATAGGAGACTTACGAATAGTAGGAGATAAAATACAACCTAGTAATACTAATTTAACATCTCTTGAAATTGATGGTAGTGATGCTAGAATCCAGTTTAATATAGGAGGAGCCCAATATTTTAAAATAGATAAAGAACAAGGTACTTCTGAATTTGTTTTAGGTAATACCACAGTAAGTTCTTCATTTTCATTTTTTACTAAAGGATCCCCCTCGTTTTCAACTCCTGCTTTACATGTTACTTCAAGTGGTAAAGTAGGTATAGGTACTATTAATCCTAATGAACAATTTGAAGTTATAGGTAATATAAAAGCAGATGGTCATTTAAGTGCAAGTGGTTATTTAAGATTAGCTAGTAATCAAAATACATCAGGTGTTGCTGGTGCTTTACTTTATTCTGCTTCTAATGAATTTTACTTAGGATTCTCTTAACTTCCGATATTTATATATAGGAAAAAATATATAGTCATGAAATTTGCAAATTTAAGAAAAAAAGCTAAAGAAGAAACCCCTAATACTTTAGGGTTAACTAAAGAAGAATGCACAGTTTTGCTAAGCTTAGTTGGTGAAAGTAATATCAAAATCAAAGATATTCAATATTTTTACGACTTAGTTTACAAAATACAAGAATTTATTCAAGAAGATAATGGCTGAATGGAAAAAAGTCATAGTATCGGGCTCTAATGCCCATTTAAATCATGTAACTGCTAGTGGTGACCTAATTACTAATAGAATGTTTGCATTGCTACCTGAAAATGATACTTTAGATAAACTAGTAGCATTTGATGAAAACTCTGGAAAATTCTTTTTTAAAGAACAAACACAATTCCCCGGATTAGGTGGTGGATAAAAATTAAATTAAATGGCAGATTGGAAAAAAGTCATAGTATCGGGTTCTAATACCCATATTAATCACCTTACTTCTAGCGGTAATTTTAGTGCTAGTGGTAATTTATTTGGTGCGTTAACTGAAAATACTAACTTAACTCGTGTAGTAGTATATAATCCCCTTAATGGACAATTAGAACAAAAAGAACTTAATTTAGTCCAAACAATAAGGGCTCCAAGATTATTCTTAGCTGATTTGGATGCCTCTAGTAATGATTCATCCCAAAATTTTAAATTAAGTTTTGATTCAAGCAGCGATACAAGTGAACCTATTACAGCACCTTATTTAATAAGTGCAAGTTACTCCCCACATGGATTATTACGCACTAATACAAGCGCCCAATTTTTAATTAATGGAAACTGGCAGCAAATAGAACCTACTGATCAAGTATATTTTGAACAATCAGGACCTACTAACCTTACAGGGTCAGTAGTAGATATAAGAAATGGTCTTATAACAGGAACTAGTAAGCAAAATATAACAATACACCTTAACACAGTAAAAGAATTTGAAATTGCATCTGTAACTTCTGGTAAAAATAATGATCCAGTTCCTGCACATGATCCAACAGCTGCTACTAAAAACTACTTAGTAAATGCTTTTGATTGCCCTATTCCTACAGATACAGGTAGTTTAGAGGTATATGTTAATGATACTGCTGCACCTAAAGCAGTTTTTAGTCTTACTGGCTCTAATGGTAATAACAATATTACTACTACTGTAAGTAATATAACTCCTAATATATTTGCTTCACAATCTAATCTTAATAATTTTGGAGAATTAGATACAACTAAAAGCAATAGATCAGGTTCAATTACAATAGGTCAAACTCACCAAGTTGATGGATATAATTACGCATATGTGCTCCATACAGGTTCAAGAAGTGGCACTGAATTTGCCCACATTACTAATTTTGTTGAATGGTTTTATGATAATAATGGTGCAGGTCAAGCTTTATCAGGTACTAGTGGTGTTGCAGGTTCTACAATCACAACAGGCACTACTACTACCTCAATTTCCGGTATTAAATATTTTACAAGCGCATTTAAATTATCAAAAATAAAAAGATTTGACTGTACTAACCAATACAGAAATATTTATACCGCTGGTAATTCTGCAATTACAGTAACAACCTCTACAACTAATACAGCTGATAAATTTAGCGTTACACAAAGTGGTGAATTAATTACAAGTACTAAAGAAACAGAGTTTGATAACCCCGCAAGTACCCAGGGTGCTAATTTGCAAACTCTCCAAAGCGCTACTAATGCTCATTTACAACAAACCCGTATAACTTGTAGTTTTGAATTTAATCCGGGTTCAGTTACTACTGTTCATTTCCCTTCGGGTTTTTTAGATAATGATAATTCTAATGGTGTTCCTAATTATATAGGCGGTTCTAGTGCAGCTGATTGTCAGGCAGAGATAACTTTTAAACATCTTAATAAAAGTGACTCAACTACACTTGATATTGGTACCATTAATGATTTCCTAATGATAACCCAAAACTCAGGTTCTACTAGCGAAACGCAAATAGAACTATTTAGGGGTGAAAAATTTAGAGTACAAGACCGTACTTATTCAACAGGTGATAACCCTACTTCTTATTTATGGGATGGTACCCAAAATATAGGAAATAATGGGGCTGCAGAATATCAAGATGGCTTATTACTATTTTCTAGCTACTTAGTATACCCCACTAATGCAGGTGAAAATGGTGATGGCGGTGATTTCACTACAAATTTAGGACCTGCACAAAGTTTTGACTATAGCTCTGGTGCCACTCAAGAAGCAACTGGAGTAAGAAATTATATAAGATACTTTAAAGTCCCAGCGGGTGGTAATAGATCAGCACAGCTAGAATTTAAAGGAAGGGGTAAAGTTGTTAGAGACGCTAACACATTAAACGGTCAAGAATTTAAAGTATTTTTACAACGTTTAGGTACGTCAGATGCTAATAGTTTCTTTAATAGTGGATTTAAAAATTTACTTGATAGTGATTGTAGAGATGGTGCTCTTATTACTACGGATGCCCAACATATACCTCTTACTAATACTTTAAGCAGTATCGATTATGGTACTTCTCTACTAGAAGGTATTAACGTAGCTACTAGTGTAGTAGCTTTTTCTGAAGCTGCTGGAGCACCTGCTTTTACTACTAATGAGCATATACTAGTAAAAATAGAATGTCCTGATGGTTGGGATGGATTTATAGATGCTATGGCTTTAAGATTTGGATCACAAGATGGAAGTACCGCTTCAGTATTAAATGCGAATCTAAGTAGCGATGGCTCAGCATGATGAAACAGGCAGTACTCAATAAATGCAATTAGTATTAAATTATAATTATTAACGAATGGCACAAAATAACCAAACATTAACAGATATAGCAATTAAAAGGCTTTCGGGTAAAGCTAATACTAATGCTAAAAGTAGTGTAGCCCAAGAAGCTATAGGCTCTACAGTACAAACAGTAGGAAGTACCGTTTTTGGCGAAGCTATACCTAATACTCCTACAGCAGATACTGCATCCCATATGTTTAGGGTCCAATCCGCCTCTTTAGGTGGTCCTGGTACTGTTATGATGGTTGATTTTGAAATTGTAGCTATAGGTGATGAGTATTCTAATGACTTAACTAATACTGTTAACGAATTAGATGAGGGTGATAACGATCCAACGGGTAACCCAGAAACATTTCACGCATATGGTTTAATACTTTCAGGTAACTTTGAAACTTCGGGTGCTTTAGCAAATTTCAATGCTAATGCTAGTACTCCTACACAATTAGGATCTGCACCTTTTAAAAATAACCATTTTGTAACTGGTTCTAGAGGTAAACTGCAAATAGTTCCTGAATATGTTTCTAGTGATTTAGCAGGTGTAGGTGGTGCTAACAAATATACCCCTATAATATTTAATAATACCGCAGATGGTTTAGCGGGGTTTGACAGTGCGATAATAGGAGCTACTGATCCTATAGACTATTACTTAGATCCATTTTCTGGAATTTTATTTGTGCAAGATCCAGGGGATTATGGGGATGAACCCAGCCATAATACTGCTGCAAATTTACCTGGTAAAGTTAGATGTTTTATTTATGTAGGTAAATATCAAGATGAAGTTTTAGGTAACGTTGATATTCATATTAGTGCTTCTGGTGGTACTGGTTTTTCACTTGCAAATGAAGCTACAGCATCATTTGAATCTGGCTCAGCAGGAATTACAGTAACCGCAGATTCTAGTCAAACAATTACAATTGGTAATTCAAGTGATAATGTTTCTTTTAACGACATTACATCGTCTGCATTTATTTTAGCATCTGGATCAGATAACCCAGGAGTAGCTGGATTTATATTAGATAGAGCAGGTAAAGATCAATACCGTATAGAACATTTAGATAGTGGTTTAACTATTAAAAACCAAACCGACAATGTAAAAGAAATGACATTTAACGGTGCTGGTAATGTTGGTATAGGAAACTCCGCACCTCCCAAAAAATTAACTGTAGATGGTGCTATTAGCGCAAGTGGTGATATTATTACAACAGGTGATTTAGTTGCACAAAGATTTATTATATCTTCTTCTATTTCCCATATAACGCAATCGTTTTCTGACGGATCAACTATATTTGGTGACACAAATAATGATACTCACCTATTTACAGGTTCTATTGAAATATTACATACAGGTAGTGGTAATACAGGTTTATTATTATCAGGTAGTACTATATCAGTAGACGCTGGTTCAAGTGGTTCTTTACTTTTAGGAACCCACAATGTAGGATTTGATATTGCCGCTGTATACTCCATTACAGGTTCTGGTTTAATAGTTTCACAAAGTAATCTTCCAAGCAATCACTTTAATATGCTTAAAGTGGGTGATGTTGAATTTGTAGATTATACTGGTCCTGGAGCATTTCCTTCACTCATAATTGATGTAAAACAAGATAGAACATTTATTATATCTTCTTCTAATACTAATAAACCTGTTGCAGAATTTGCTAACCCGGCAGATGGAAGTACAAGACATAGACTGTATAGTGGAAGTGATATAATATTTGAAGCAGGAAAAGGAGGAGTAAAATTAGGTGGTGGAGGTGGTAGCCCAAACGCTGCTAATAATACACAAATATTAGGTAATAACGTCCTACTTCAACCAAATCGATTAGAGGATGGAAATTTACAAGTTTCTGTAAAAGGTACATATTCGGGTGGTGGGGGTAGTGCTCGTTATTTATTAGCTGCTGCAGATGGTGAGAACCCAGATAATAACCAACCACAAACTGTATCATCTTTTGATTTACAAGCAAACGCTTTTGCACGAATAAGAGGTAATGTTACAGCATCTGCGGTTTCTTCTTCTGGATTATTATTTGCAAGTGCTTCAGAAGAAGCAAACGGAGGTGCAAACATAAGAGCAGTTGTTTATGACACAGCTTCTGGCCAATTCTTCTTTACTGGAAGTTATGGTAGCGGTGGTGATCCCGGAGATACAGTAGATATTCATTTTAGTTCTTCTGCTGGTGGATTTTCATTTGCAAACACAGCAACAGCATCCTTCCAGGGAGGTGATTCAGGTGTAACTATTGTAACTGGTAGTAATGCTAATGAATTATTATTTGGAAGTGCAAGTGATAATGTTACATTTAATGAAATAACGGCATCTGGTGGTTTTAGTGGCCAATTTACAGGTAGTGTAGATGGTATTGCTAGTAGTGCTTCTATATCTAGTAAAGTTCAAGTTACAAATAACGAAAATACTAGTGAGAATCTTGCAATTACATTTGTAGATTTTGGAGGCGACCCTACCGCTGCTCCTAATAATACCGCTTCATTACAAGTAGATGCTAGTACTCTTACTTATAACCCCAATGCTGGTAGTTTAAAAATTGGTGATGCTTCTAATAGTGTTACAATTAAAAAGAACGAAATTACCCAAGGAGATGTAGGGTCGACGGATACTTTTGCCTTATTAAATACTAATACTGAAACAATCAATTTTGGTGGGGCAGCAACCCAAATAAACATAGGTGCTTCTACAAGTACCGCTAGTTTTGCAGGTAACTTAGTAGTACAAGGTACTATGACATCGCTTGATGTTGAAAACTTATTAGTAGATGACCAATTTATACTGTTAAATAGTGGTTCAACAGCCGCTGATGGTGGTATTATAATACAAACCGATAGTAATTTTAATGGTACATCTTTATATTACGACCATTCAGAAGAAAGATGGGCAATAACTTCACAAAGCGCAGTAAATCATACTGATACATCAGCAACTCCACACCAATTCATAGTTACAGTATCACAATCAAATGCTGCTCCTTCAGGTACGCCAAGCGATTTTGGTAATGATGATGCTTCATATAGAGGTATGATGTATGTAGATACTAATGATAGTGATGGCGATGGAAATATAATTTATATTTATGCTTAATACTTTTTATTATATGTATATATGATAAAAAAATTAAGTTATGTTAAGAGTCCAATTAGAACCTCAAGAAATCCAGTTTTTAATAGCTGCCGCTAACAATACCCAAATTATGGGTAAAGATGCTCACTTAGTATCTAATACTTTAAAAAAGCTTGAATCTAAATTAGAAAACTTTGTACCCGTTAAAGAATAATTGGTATGGCAGTAACAGGATTTAGAAGATTTACTACAGTAGGTGCTAGTAGTATTACTGGTGGAGATACTAATGATTTAATAAATACAGGTACGGGAGCAGTTAATTTTGGTACTGAAGGTCAATTCGTTGAATTATCTTTACCTAAATCAGCTGATGCATCCGGAACAATTTCACCCCTTTCTGCCGATATTCCTCTTGGTGCTAAAATTACAGGAATAGAATGGTTCTATGCTGTTCGAATTTTTGCTAGCGTCATGCCTACTAGTACTACTATAAGGGCTCGATTAAAATTAAGTGATTCTAACGTAAGTGATAATCATAACACTACAACATCTACATCTCTTGCAGACAACTTAACAGGTGGGGGAGACGGTAGTCTCCATGGATTAGATATAGATATTTATAATTCTCAAGCATTTAATGCAGTAAAATTTGAATATTTCTTACATGATGTAACAGGAATTACTAGTGGTGATTTTAATGCTAGTTTACTAGGTATTAATTTTGATGATACTTTATCAGGCCTTAAGCCCCCAACCCCCGCAGTAAGAGTATATTATAAAGCAGTTAAAGTAGTAGTAACTAATCCAACTAGAGTAGTCCTTAACAATAATAAAAAAGTACATATTGGTTATACATCTGGTTCATCATTTAATTTTGGATGATATTTATCAGTAACCTATTATTGGCCCGAAAGGGAAGTAGGCAGCAATAGTGCTGTATCTAACCGTGATAGAAACATAAAATATGCCTAACTGGAAAAAAGTCATTGTATCGGGCTCTAATGCCCATTTAAACAATATTACCGCTAGCGGCCACCTTAGTGCCCTAGATAACGGATTTACCGTTAATAACGACGATTCTACCGAATTATTTGTAGATGGAAACATAATTGCTACAGGCAATGTTATAGGTGAAAATTATATAGTTTCTTCAACTATAATGCATATGACCCAGTCGTTTTCCGACGGTTCAACTATTTTTGGTGATACTTTTGGGGATACACATTCATTTACAGGTTCAATTTTTATTACAGGAGGAATAACATTTGATGATACTCCAGTAAGTGATGCAGTAATAGTTATAGATACTTCAAGTGGAAGATTATATTACACAGGAAGTTATGGAAGTGGTGGTAGTGAAGGAGTAGGATTCCCTTATTCAGGTTCTGATAGTCTTACTAATAACCCCCCAATAGCAGTAATTACTGGTTCTTTAACATTAAGTGGCTCAGGCCACATAACAGCATCTGGGAATGTAAATGTAAGTGGTGATGTAACTACAACTAACATAAATTTAAGTAATCTAATTTATCATAATAATAATACTACTACTAGGTTTGGTTTTACTAATAACCATGAAATTAAGTTTCTTAGTAATGCCCATCAAGTCTTATTATTAGATAAAGCTAACGGTAGCAGATTAGGAATTAATTCTTCACCAGTAGAAGTAACAGGGGCTGAAATTCTCCTTAGTGGTGAAGTTACTGCCTCAAATATTATAAGTGCTAGTGGTAATATATTAGCACCTAACTTTAATGCACCTAAAGGAGGGACCGTAACTGTCAATACGGGCAAAATTAGATCACTAACTACTAGTGATGCCCTTTTTATTGAAGGTACTGGTGGTTCTTCTATAGACTTTAATGATGAAGAAATCGATGTAGATGTTAGAATACGTGGGGTTAATGGTAATCGTTATTTCAAAGCGGATGCTGGTGTTGAAAAAGTAGGAATCGGTGGAGATTTTAGTACAACTGTCCCTGGTGAAGAACTAACTGTACACGGTAATATAAGTGCAAGTGGAAAATTTATAGGATCAGAAATATCGGCTAGTACATCATTAACCGGGTTAACATTAATAGGCAATATAACAGCTTCGGATGATATTAGTGGTTCTGGGGCATTATTTGCTTCATTGTCATTTAATGAATTTGATAGCGCTGAAGCAAATTTACGTACTGTTGTATATGCACCATCTAACCATTCTCAAGCTGGAAAACTTTTCTTTACATCTGCATTCTCTGAAGGTGGCGATGGAGGAGGAGGGGATATGAATAGTTTTAAAGTTACTAGTGATGATGGTGGTGGAACTATTACTGTAACAAATAATAATACTGTAGATTTTGAAGGAGGTAGTAACATAACTACATCTCATAATACAGGTACTAAAACAGTAACTATTGACCTCGATAATAGAATAACTGTTACTGATGTAACAGCCTCTAATATATCTTTAGCTGATTCTATTGTTCACACAGGTGATACTAACACCAAAATGGCATTTGGTACTGACACTATTACTTTTACTGCAGGTGGTAGCACAAACACTACACTTGCTTCTACGCTAACTACATTTGACCAAAATGTAATAGGTGAAGGACAAGGTCAGTTTATAAATGATGGAACATGGAATTGGGGTGGTAATACTGGTGTAAGTGGTAGGTCAGGATTTAGAACAGTTGCTGGTATTATTAATAAATCATATAGCCATTTAACCCCACAAAAATGGAATGGTAGATGGGCAATGGTTGGAATGCCTGTAAATTCCACAGGTACTAAATTCCAAACATATCCTAGTAACTTTGTAGTATATGGTAATAGAGAGGGTTTAACATTTTACGTAAACCCCGGTAACGATGCTGATTCAGAAGATGATGATCCAGGAGGAGTAAAACCAGATATCGGTGGTGGTGGTCACACCGGTGTTATTTCTGGTGATTTTGAACAAGTAGATGCTACTGGAAAAAGTATAGGTGTTCCTGCAATACAATTAAGAGGTGGTGACCTAGAACTAGTCCCCTCAGGTGCTATAGATGGAGGAAATACTGCAGGTATTAGAATAGCATCAGGTGATGTTTCCGGTAGTTTTGATCCGGGTATATTCTTTTATAACAGAGATAATAAAATAAATGTTTCTGGTTCATTCTTTTACCAAAGTGCATCTGCAGAAATTAGATTTGATAGCGCAAGTAATTCCATAAAATTCTTAGCAGGAAATACTAATGAAAGTTTACAACCAGTATTACACATATCTAAATCTGGTAATAGCCCACGAGTTGGTATAGGAACCAGTAACCCTAAAGGTACATTTGACTTTAAACAAGTTGAAGATGCACCAACGGGAACAGAATTACTTTTAAGAACTGCTCGTACTACAGCAACAGGCGCTTTATCAGGCGATGAAGGGGGTAGTATAAATTTTGTAATTGATAGTGGATCATTTAATAATATTAAAACATCAGGTTCATTAGCTAAAATAAAAACTAAAGTTACTGATGTAGGCTTTGGAGGTGCAAAAGGTACATTAGTACTTGAACTATCAAAAGCCACATCTGGTGAATCTCTAGATGTTTTTTCTTATGGATTTAGTCAAGGAGGTACTGATTTTAATTTATTTTCTCAAATACAAACAGCATCATTACTTTTAAGAGATTTTAGTGCGGGAGGAAATTCTGTAATTGAAATGCGCGATAGTTCTGATAACTTAAAATTAAAAATAGGTAGAGGGAATATAACAGCTTCAGGGGATATAAGTTCAAGTGGAACAATAATCGCAAATTCATTTGTTGGTACTTTAACAGGTACATCTACGGGATTAGCTGGTACACCCGATATTACTGTTGGTTCTATTGAAGCAACTAGTTTAAATGTAACTAGTATTACCTCGTCTATAGTAACTTCTTCTATATTACAAACCGAAGGATCAAATATATTTGGTGATGCTATTTCTGACACCCAAACATTTAATGGTCATATAACAGCTTCAGGTAATATAAGTGCAAGCGGAAATATAATAACTCAACACATAACAGCCTCAAATAATATTAAAGTTGGTGCAGAAACTAATACACCAATTCTTCTTGAACCTAGATTAATTGATTTTAATCCTAATGGAAATGGCAATGGCGTTACTTTCAAAGTAGATGATGCTAACACGAAGGCTGAATTCGGAGGACTTGTAGAATTTGAAATAAACGCAAATAAAATAGAATTAGGAACAAGTGCTAATCAACATGTAACAGCCTCAGGTAATATAAGTGCAAGCTCTATGATAGCTACCTCATTTACTGGTACTCTATTGGGCCAAGCTTTAACAGCAGCTACAGCAAATACAACAAATGCAGTTAATTTTACTAATGCCAGTAATGATATTGAATATGGGCTTTTATTTAGACAAGGAAATGGTACTTCAGCCCAGACTGTATTTGCTGATAGCCAAGCAGCTACTCCGGCATGGAACCCTTCAAAAAACATATTAACTGTTGGTGGCCCACTAATAGCAACTAACATAACAGCCTCAGGCATAATAAGTGCAAGTGGTAATATAACAGCCCCCAATTTATTAACAGATAGTGCTTCATTTAGTACACGAGTAACTGCTAACGATGCTAAGTTAACAGCTAATACGTCAAACGTAACATCAGCGGGTGCCTTAATGGATTCAGAGCTTGCAGAAATTGCAACTGTTAAAGCATTAACTAAAGCAGGTATTTCGGGTTCATTTACAGCAGCAAGCGCTTCATTTAGTACGCGTGTTACAGCTAACGATGCTAAAACAGGCTATACAGATGCTGCTGTTAAAACTAAACTTGATGCTGAAAATGTAATATCAGGGTCAGCAGCTAACGTTCGTTCACTTTTAAATGTTGAAGATGGGGCTGATGTAACTGATACCTCAAACGTTACCTCAGCTGGTGCATTAATGGATTCTGAATTAGCAGAAATTGCAACCATTAAAGCTCTTACAGTAGCAGGAATATCTGGTTCATTTAATTCAGTAAGCGCCTCACTTGCTTCAGATATTCCTACTAATAATAATCAATTAACTAATGGTGCTGGTTACACTACAAATACAGGTACTGTAGATACTTCGGGCACACCCGCTGATAACCAAATAGCAGTATTTACTGATTCTGATACAATAGAAGGTACGTCTAAACTTACTTTTTCAAATAATGATTTATTAATTCATTCTTCTAATGCCGATAATTCGGGAATAGAAATTTACGGAGGTGTAGTAGGATCAGCTCATTCCTATATTTCTCCTGTTGGGTCTCTCTCTACTATACAGTTTGGTGATGGTGAAACAGGCCATATTTTTGATTTAAGAAGAAATAAATTAGCATTTGATGGTGATTCTACTAACACATATATCCAGGCTGATTCCGATGATCCCGAAAACCTTGAAATCCATGCTGATAATGATATTGAATTAAAAGCAGATAACTTAGTTACTATGGGTACTGCATCAATAGAACATAGATTATTCGATACAGGATCAACACATTTAGACGCTAATAGTGCGATTGGAGATATTATTAAATTTGGTGGGGGTGATGGTGATACGGTAGCTGGTGGTATATATTTTTTAAAACTC
>VMHT01208606.1_pt1 | contig 16516 bp, 20 predicted proteins | sample 4693611 | NCBI WGS metagenome assembly VMHT01 (sample SAMN12280063, study PRJNA550983) | marine metagenome | isolation source: seawater sampled from same location over 5 years 0.02-0.2 micron viral filtrate | place: USA: collected off the coast of southern California halfway between the port... ... | reverse complement strand
TCTGGTTCAGCTTTTTCGCCTCGTCCTTGTCGAGGCTGGTGCGCTGGAGCTGGTCCATGTCCTTGCGGATCAGGGTCAGCTCATCGGCGAGTATCTGGAACGGATCCTTGCTCATGTCTGATCCGCCTTGGCCGCTGCCTGATCCAGTTCCGCCAGCAGCCCGACCAGCTCTTTCTGATCGACGTCACGGGTGGCGTTCTTGCGCAGGGTCGAAGCCATCCAGCGTGCTATCTTTGGGTCGTTCAAGGCGGCACTGGTCACGATGGCCCCGACGATGATCTTGCGCCGCGTCTCGCTGGCTTTCTGGCGGGTTTTAAGACGGGCGAGCTTGGCCTGCGTTGATGCAATCTGCTGATCTATTGTCCGCGCCATTTTAATCCCCGCACTCCAATTTCAGTTGCCATTGTGAGCGCCTTGTCGATAGGGTGCAAGACACGAAGTGCCCACTTATACAAACGCTGCGCGTTTGTGTGGGTAGGGGAGACTGGCGTTTCCCCTTAACCCCTAAGCAAAGTGCAGCCCCCGAATGGCAATCTATCACCTCAGGGCTTCGATGATTTCCCGCAGTCAGGGCCGCAGCGCCACGGCGGCTATCGCCTATCGTGTGGCGGAGCGTATCGAAGACCGCCGCACCGGGCTTGTCGTAGTGACCATACCAGCGGGCGCTGCTCCCTACGAAATACATGTAGTTCCAGGCCAGTTTGCACTTTTCTGGACCCAGCCCAATAATACTGCAATTCGATATACTGTCGGGATCGGTCGCCCAGGTCTTTACGAGGCAGGAGAATTCTACGTAGGGGCGAAAAAAGAATGGCCAAGTTGGACCCCGACTCCTGGCATGTTGCGTCGTGAGCCTCAGAAATATGGCCCACTTCGCAATGGAATGCCTGGCGGTTTGAGCAACCCTCTGGGAGCGCGGGCCCTGTATCTCTTTCAACCGGGTCGCGGTGACACCTTTTTGCGTGTTCATGGCACAAATGATCCAACCACTATCGGGCGCGCCGTATCCAACGGGTGTGCCAGGCTTGTTAACAATCAGATTATTCAACTTTTCAATCAAGTGCCTTTAGACACCCGCGTTGTGCTCTATCCAAATGGCGCGACATGACGACTGGTGCAGGTCCTAAAGTGTGTCTAATAAAAAAAATTTAGTGGCTCAAACACGGCGCAATCTTGGAGTTTTCTAGAACTCGACGGCTCTGAGCACCTCTAGACAAGCTTTTACTTTTCAATTACTTATCTGCTCATAATAGCGTGCTGGGTGAAACATCTCCATCACATCCCCAGCAAATCCAAAAGCTGATCCAATATACAGGAATGACAAATGAACCGTCCCTATCTGCTTTTTATCCTAGCATCCACGGCATTGGTTTCATGTACCGCTGTTGGCCCTGACTATACGCCACCTAAGACACCTTTAGAAACGTCGTTCATTGGCGGTGGCGGGGCTCTTGAAGAGGTCGCGCGCGATGAATGGTGGAAACGGCTAAATGACCGGCAAATGAACCGGCTAGTAGACCGCGGCCTTACACAAAACATCGATATTGCAACGGCTTTACAACGTATCAAAGCCGCAAATACAGACCTGAGGCAGACAGGTACCGCTGGCCAATTCTCAGGTGGACTGGATGCACAGGCGCAAAGAAACAATGGTAACCCAATATCAGGTGATCCCTCTGAAAGTGCGACGTTCGGGGCGAATTACATCCTCGATATTTTTGGTGGTGTTCGCCGTGACGCGCAGCGCGCGGCAGCGGGTGTAGAAGCAGCCAAGTTTGATGCTGGCACTGTCCGGCTTGCTCTGGTTTCCGGTGTTGTTTCCAACTATATTGACGCGCGGTATTTTCAGGAGGCATTGGCTTTAACACGACAGAATATCGCGAGCCTCCGCCGGACCCAGTCCTTGATCAGAGATCAAGTTGAGCAAGGCGCATTGTCAGAATTAGATCTTGCCCGATCAGCAGGTCAGCTGGACACAGCAATTGCCGACCTCCCTCCGCTTGAAGCCGCATTCGAAGCCCGGGTTTTTGCAATCGCGACATTGTTGGCCGAACCAGCTCAGCCGCTGCTTAAACAGATGATTGCAGGCGCACCACAACCTTATCCTCGCAGCAAGGGGTCAACAGGCGTCCCCGCTAATCTGCTCCGCAATCGTCCAGATGTATTGGCCGCTGAACGCCGTCTAGCTGCCGCAGTTGCCGGAGTAGGTGTCGCAGAAGCAAAGTTGTACCCATCGGTCACTTTATCTGGCTCGGTGACAGCGGCAAACCCGTCAGAATGGTCCTTTGGTCCAGCACTTTCATTGCCCATCCTCAACCAAGGTCCGCTACGCGCTAGGCGAGATGCGGCTATTATTTCAGCCACGACCGCCGAACTGGAATGGCGTGCACAGGTGTTGGCCGCGGTGGAAGATGTGCAAAAAACTCAAAGTGAATTTACACGAAAACAAAGAGAGGTGGCCGCATTGCGCGCTGCTCAACGATCAAGGGATCGTACTCTTCAGTTGAGCCGCAAAGTTTTTGAACTGGGAGAACTGAACTTACCAGACCTGTTGGACGCCGAACGATTTGCAAACGCAGCACGCATATCCCTCGCAGCAGCAGTAAGAGATTTGGCCCAATCGTGGTCAGCACTTATGGTTGCGACTGGTCGTGGATGGGGCGACGTAAGCTAAAATTGGCGTTCTCTACCTTGATGCAGCAGATCAAGGCGCGCTCATCGCGGCACGTGCAGATTGAGTTTCCCGAATTGCGCAAACGATACTGGGGAACGCTATTTTGGGCACGTGGATTCTTTTCGACCACGTCAGGGAATGTCACCGACGATGTCATCCTCCAGTATCTGGAATTATATTCCAAACGCGAAACTATCTGCATCAGCCTATAGTACTCATCTTTTGACCGGAGATGCGTTGTATTGACCCAAAGTACGGCCGCAAGGGTGCACGCACCGCCAAACAGCCGTGCACCTTTGCCTGCGCATCAGAACATATATGCCCTAAGCCTTCTTTACAGATTTTGCCTTCGTACCATGCTCGTGGACCGTTTCGACAAGTGAATGATGCCCACCTTGTCTGGGCGCAAACCAGCGGTGCAGGGCGGGCATGACCAGTAGGGTCAGCACGGTTGACGAAACAAGCCCCCCGGTCACCACAGTGGCAAGCGGGCGTTGGACCTCGGCACCGACGCCGGTGGCGAAGAGCAATGGTGCAAGCCCAAGTGCCGTCGTCATGGCGGTCATCAGGACCGGACGCGCGCGCAGCCCTGCGGCCTCAATGGCCAAAGCCTCCAGATTGCGACCGGCGCGCGCAAAATCATCCATGAAACTGACCAATACCATACCGTTGCCCAACGCGATGCCGAACAATGCGATAAACCCGACGGTAGCAGGCACCGACACCGGTAACCCTGTCAGCCAGAGCGCCATCGCACCACCTGTCAGCGCCAAGGGGATATTCAACAGGATGAGGATCGCTGATTTCAGGCGACCAAAGGTTACCAGAAGGATCAGCAGAACGATGCCCAACGTAATAGGAATGACCACTTTGAAACGGGCGTTCGCCTGTTGCTGAAGCTCGAATTGGCCGCCCCAGACCAAACGATACCCAGGCGGCAGGTCCAGCTGAGCGTCCGTCAACGTCTGCGCTTCGGCAACGAAAGAGCCGATATCGCGACCGCGCACGTTGGACTGGACCGTGATGAAGCGTTCGCCATCTTCGCGTGTGATCTGGCGTGGACCGATTACAGTTTCGATATTGGCCACTGTGTCCAACGGCACCCGTGCGCCCGAAGGCGATTCCAGCACGATGCGTCTGATCGCCTCCGGTGTGTCGCGGCTTTCTTCGTCAAAACGCACCATGATCGGAAACTGTCGCACGCCCTCGAACAGTGATCCGGCTTCGGCCCCGCCGACGGCTGCACGCAGCCCATCCAACGCGTCCTCAACATCAAGCCCGTAGCGACCAAGGGCTGACCGATCCACGGTTACCACAAGTTGCGGCGCACCGGTGATCTGGTCGGCCTGTACCTCGGCAGACCCCTCAACCTGTTGCAGGAGTGATTGCAGGACTTGTGATCGCTCCAACAGAATTTCGGAATCCGGTCCAAAGATTTTGACGGCCAGTTCGGCGCGTGTGCCGGTCAGCAATTCATCAACAGCCATCGCGATGGGTTGGCCGATATTCACCACAATCCCCGGAAAGCTTTCCAGATCTTCCGAAATCGCCGTGCGCAAACCTTCGGCAGACAAGCCGGGTCGCCACTGATCGACCGGGTTCAGCTCGATGAAGGCTTCGGCGCTGTTGGTCGGGTCAGCATGCGCGCCAACCTCACCACGCCCAATACGAGTCACGATGGACTTGATTTCAGGAAAATTCTTTAACAGCCGCTTTTCCACAAGCGTCGTCGTCTTCGTTCCTTCGGTAAGCGAAATCGAGGGTGCCATGGTGACGCGCATCAGAATATCGCCTTCCTCCAACGATGGCGTAAATTCGGAACCAAGTCGCGATCCTGCAAAACCGCCCACCGCCAAAAATATGCCGCACAGGACGATGGCGAAAAAACGGTTACGGACAAAGAACCCGGCCGCACCACTGACCATCGCGACAGTCCGCCCCGGCTTGTCAGGGGCCTTCTTGCCGGATCGGCGCATCACCGAAAAGGCCATGGAAGGCGCAATCAGGGCCGCATAGAACAGCGATCCGGTCATGGCGAGTGCAGCCGATGCCGCCAAGGGCCGGAAGGTTTTGCCCTCGACCCCTTGCAGCGAGAAAAGCGGCAGGAAAACAACGATAACCACGGCAACCGCCGCCACCAGAGGTGCGATTACCTCGGCGGTAGATCGGGCAACCAACATACGCGGCTCTTCAGAGCCGTCGTCTTCCTCAAAGCTGCGATCCACGTTTTCAGAGATAACAATCGCCCCGTCGACCATCATCCCGATGGCGATGGCGACCCCCCCTAATGACATCAGATTGGCGCTGATGCCGAGCACGTACATTGCGATAAACGCAAAACCTACGGAAAACGGGATCGACAGGACCACAATCAGACTGGGACGCCAGCCGCCCAGGAAGACAAACACCACCAACGCTACGAGTACAGCCCCCTGCCACAACGCCGTCGTGACGGTTGCGGAGGCCTTGTTTACCAGCGTTCCCTGATCATAGTAGGGGACCGCCAGTACACCATCCGGCAGGCTTGCGTTGATTTCCTCAAAGCGCTTCTGGACCCGCGCGATGACATCGGATGTGTTGGTGCCATAAAGTTTCAGAACCAGCCCTGCGACAACTTCGCCTTCACCATTGGCGGTTGCAAGACCTTGCCGAACGCCACCGCCAACGGTGATGTGGCCCAGATCGCGCACGCGCACGGTGCGCCCGTCCTCCACGTTGACGACAATCTCTGCGAGATCAGAGATTGTCTTGGCAAGTCCAACGCCGCGCACCGTGTATTGTTCGGATCCGATTTCGAGGAATTGCGCCCCTTCGGTTTTGTTTCCGCGCTCTAATGCGCTGATCACATCGGCGATTTGAATATCATAGGCAAGCAGCGCATCGGGATCGAGCCTGACCTGATATTGCTTTTCATAGCCACCAAGGGACAAAACCTCGGTGACACCCGCCACGGTCTGCAACTGATACTTGACGATCCAATCCTGAATTTCGCGCATCTCGACAAGGTTGCGTGCGCCGGTCTGGTCTTCCAGGCGGAAATACAGGATGAGGCCAAGCCCGGTTGAAATCGGGCCCATTTGCGGGTCGCCAAACCCGTCTGGGATGTTGCCACGCGCTTCGGCGAGCCGCTCGCCCACGACCTGACGGGCGAAATAGACATCCGTCCCGTCCTCAAAATAGATGTTCACCACCGACAGCCCGAAGTTGGAGACCGACCGCATGTTTTTCAGTTTCGGAAGGCCCGACATCGCCGTTTCGATCGGATAGGTCACATAGCGTTCAACCTCTTCGGGGGCGAGCCCTTCGGTTTCGGTGAAAACCTGAACCAGCGCGGGTGTCACGTCCGGAAAGGCATCAACAGGCAAGGCGCGAAACGCAAAAAGCCCGCCAAGCGTCATCGCAAAAGCCGCAATGGCCGCCAAAAGCCAGCCGCCTGCGATGCGGTGCATAAAATCAGTCATAATCAGCTATCCTAATGTCCGTGGCCGTCGCCAAAGGCGTCTTTTTCAAGTTGGGCTTTGAGTGTGAAGGCACCGTCAGAGACAAAGAGGTCGCCTTCCTCCAGCCCGGTGCGGATTTCCACATAGCCGCCAGCGGTTGTGCCGACCATGACGGCGCGCGGTGCGAACCCGCCGTCAACAGGGACAAAAACAGACGGACGGTTCTCTACCAGTTGCACGGCGGATTGTGGCACGCGCAAAACCTCCGCGGCATTGCCGACGCTGAGATCTGCAATCACAAACTGGCCGGGGGTCAAGGTTCTGTCAGAGTTGTCGACGATGACACGCGCCGTCGCGGTGCGCGACACCTCATCAATAACGGGCAGGACAAATGCCACCGTTGATTGTGCGATGATGTCGCCCGCGTCTGATTTCAGGGCAACCGGCGCGCCAACGCGAACGCGGCTGATGTCTTGCTTGTAAACCGCGATATCGGCCCAAACCACGCTGTCATCGACAATTGTGAACAGCACCTTGGCGCTGGAATCCCCGGCTGTTACCGTTTCTCCCAGCGTCGCCGCACGTCGTACAATTGTTCCCGCAAGTGGTGCAGTCAGATAGGCATTGGCATTGTTGCCATCCGGAGCAGCGGCTATTTTTTCGAGAGCGGCGTGGTCAATTCCGACGGCATGCAGTTCGGTTTCTGCGGCTTCACTTTCGGTCTTTGCCGATTCATGCTCTGCGCGGGCCGTCTGGACATTCGCCTCGGATGTGATTTTTTGCGCCCACAGACCTTCCAGGCGTTCCAACGCCTGTGCGGCAAGGACTTCATTTGTTTGCGCAATGATCCATTGCGATTTCAACCCTGCAAGCTCGCGGCTTGTGATCAGTGCCAGCGTATCTCCATAGGCAACGGTGTCGCCTTCACCAACCAAAAGCCGGTCGATGACTCCGCTCACTTTGGGCGTGACATTTGCCATCCGGTCCGCGTCAAAGCGGATTTCTGCTGGCAGACTAAGGGATTCGCCCAAGGCACCCAATTCAGCTTGCTCGAGCAGGATTCCGGCCTCTTTCGCGACTTCGGGGGTCAGTTTAACAACATCGCCACCGCCTTCATCGCCGTGTGCGCCTTCAGCTTCGCCTGCATGATCGTCATCGCCATGCGCATCCTTGGCTTCGCCTGCATGATCGTCATCGCCGTGCGCATCCTTGGCTTCACCTGCGTGGTCGTCATCGCCATGCGCATCTTTGGCTTCACCTGCGTGGTCGTCATCGCCATGCGCCTCCTTGGCTTCGCCTGCATGATCGTCATCGCCGTGCGCATCCTTGGCTTCACCTGCGTGGTCGTCATCGCCATGCGCATCTTTGGCTTCACCTGCGTGGTCGTCATCTTTCGGCGGGGTTGCGGCCGCGGCAGTCATCGGCAAGGGCGTTTCCGCCTTGCCAGACGTGGCAGGTATCGTGACGAAGGCAAATACGCCCACCGTCATCGCAGCCATGGTCATCGTTGTCAGTTTCATAATCGTACTCCAGGAATTGAATAGGTCACTGAAAACACGTCCAGGCACCTGTTGGAACTTCGTCTGGCATGATCAAACCGATGAAATGGCCCTGAAACAGGTTCGCCTCAAACGGTTTGGTCTGCTGTGATATTTATGAGTTTCTACAAAGCCCGTTCCGACACGGGATATGTAAAATACCACTCTGCAATGGGGCAGATCAGCCTCGCGGAGGACGGTAAAAACCTTGGAGCGTGGCAAGGACCACAGAGGCGTCAGCCCAGTGTCGCGATCGGTCTGCTGACGCCTGATCGCATGCCAACTGCGCCTGCTTCAGTCCAATGATGTGGATATGGCAATCGCCAAAGCCATGGGATGCCTCACCATTTTCGCTAAATCTTTGATCCTGAGTAGCTAAATCAAGATCACCCGTATCGGTAGCAAAAATAATTTTTTCAAAGACCGCTTCACTTGCCTCAAACACATGGGCATCGGCTTTTGCAATGCTGAAATTCAGAGCAGCCGAAAGCAATATGGCCAACCCGATTTTAGCAACACGAATGGCGGAAAAATACTTCATATTGGTTGGTTTACAGGGCATGTTGCCTATGGTCCACCCATTAGTCCAACCCACCCCATCAGACCCCTTGATAGCGATCCTTGGGGCGCATACAGCGAAAGCTAACTTTGTCCCGCACTGTGTGAATTCAGGCGCAGTGCAGCGAAGGTCGGTTACTGCTCTCTTCAAAACCTGACTGACATCGCCAGCCATAAGGCAGGGGAAGGAAGGTTTTGCTTGGTGCGCAGCACCAACCCTACCGCTCAATCCCATGCCCCCGGTCGCGATGGGCTTCCCGCTCGATCTCCTGCTGGCGTTCCAGCTCTCTCACCCGCTCTTGTTCGCGCGCGGCCTCCTGCGCGATGTGCCGTTCCTCGGCCTCACGGCCCTCGCGCAATGCCGCCGCACGGTCGGCAAGGGCGTCCGGGTCAATCCCCTTCGCCGCCTCGCGCAACCGCGCTGCCAAATCCCGCGGGTCTTGCGAAGACTGCGGGGCTTGCGAAGCCTCCGATGCCTCTCGCTCCGGCGCATCAACGTGCTGTGCCTTTTCACGGCCTTGCCTTGCCTCCCATGCGTCGCGCAACCGCGTGGCAAGGTCGGACCGGTCGGATCGGTCAGGTTCTTCCTCGCGACCGTCACGACCCCCGGCAAGCGCCAGTTCGGATTGCTCCGGTCTCGCAAACCTCGCAGGTTCCAAACGGTCCATGACGCGCTCTGCCGCACGGTCAAGCCAATCACGGACCTGTCCGGTCAGCTCCTGCACCGTCTGCCTGACCTCGGCTGCACGGTCCTTCACCTCGTGCCAGACGCGGACAGCGGCGACCTCGATGCCGCGCTCCTTGAGCTGCCACGCGCCAAGGGAAAGCTGGGGCAGGGGTGGGCGGTCCAGTGACATGGCCCGCACGGTCTCGTGCAGCTCCGCGCCCTCGTCGCCACGCTCCCGCGCCGCAGATGCCATCTCAAGCGCCTCGTCGCGCTGCGCCACGAGGGTGCGGTGGTCCACACGGTCCTCAAGGCCGGCGCGTTCAAGCGCCGCATTGCTGTCCCGCGCCCACGCCTCGCGCCAGCCCTCAAGAACCTCGACCTTGTTCCAGTCGCGGTTCTTGGTGGTGAAGCCCCCGCCGGGCACGCTGCCCTCTGCGTCCAGCTCGCGGGTGGTCAGCAGGATGTGGGCATGGTGGTTGCGTTCATCGCCCTCCCGTCCCGGCGCGTGCAGGGCGATGTCGGCGACCATGCCACGATCCACGAACTGCGCCTGCGCATAGTCGCGGACCAGGGCGACACGCTGCGCATGGGTCAGCTCGTCGGGCAGGGCCACGCGGACCTCGCGGGCGACCTGGCTGTTCTTGCGGGTCTCGGATTCCTCGACGCGGTTCCACAGTTCGGATCGGTCACGGACCCAATCCGGCGCGTGATCCGGTGCAAGGATTTCGGTGTGATCGACGCCGCTCCGCGCCGCATAATCGAAGGTCAGCCCGGTGCGGCGGTCCTCGATCCGCTCGGCCACGCGGTAGGCGGAAGCCGCCGTGGCGCTGCGGCCATGACTGCGGGAAATCATCGTTGCGCGTAAATGATAGATTGCCATTCGGGGGCTGCACTTTGCTTAGGGGTTAAGGGGAAACGCCAGTCTCCCCTACCCACACAAACGCGCAGCGTTTGTATAAGTGGGCACTTCGTGTCTTGCTCTCTACATCTTCCGTAGCCTAAAAGCAACTTAAGACAGTGGCAAAGGAGACAAGAATGGCGCGGAGTATAGATCAGCAGATCGCATCAACGCAGGCAAAGCTGGCGCGACTGAAAACCCGCCAAAAAGCCAGTGAGACCCGCCGGAAAATCATCGTCGGGGCCATCGTGACCAATGCCGCTTTGAAAGACCCCCAGATTGCGCGGTGGATGGCGGCAACCCTGCGCAAGAATGCCACCCGTGACGTCGATCAGAAAGAGCTGGTCGGTCTGCTGGACGAATTGGATCAGGCAGCGGCCAAGGCGGACCCGGCATGAGCAAGGACCCATTCCAGATACTGGCCGATGAGCTGACCCTGATCCGCAAGGACATGGATCATCTGCAACGCACCAGCCTCGATAAGGACGAGGCCAAGAAGCTGAACCAGATCGTGACGGCAGCAGTCATGAAAATGGCAAAGGCAGCCGAAGAAGCTCCGGGGGAAATTCAGGGAGCTTTGGAAGCGGATCGTGACCAGATGGCCCACAGCGCCACACAAGCCGCAACGAGGGCCGCTGAGAGCGCCATGGCCGGAATCCGGCATGACCTCGACAATGAGCGTGCGAAGCTCACACAGGCCGCCGGAGAGGCCCGTAGGGAGGCATGGCGCTGGTTTGGCGGGTTTTGGGTGTGGTTGGCTTCCATGCTGGCCACAGGGGCTGTTATCGGGGCGCTGGCGATGGCGTGGATACAAGGGCGGGGTGATGCCCGTGAGTTTGGGCAGTTTCCGGGTGTTTACTGCGGTCCGGCGGGCGGGCAAAGGATGGAAACCGATACGTGGGTTTACTGCGCTGTGCCGATTAGGGAAAAAACACCGGACTAACCATACGCAGCGCTCAGAGATTCAGGTCTGCGTCTTGCCGCTGGTGCAGCACACGGATCACCTCGATCTGGTCGCCACTGTCGCGGAAATAAATCATATGCGACCCAACGGGACATTTGAGGTAGGTGGGCCGCACATCGACATCACGGCCTCTCTTGGTGCCGGATGCCAAGCCCTCGAACGCTGCAACTAAATCGCGATGGTAGCTGTCAGCCTGCGCAAGTGACCAGTTCTGAAACGTGTAGAACCAGATATCTTCAAGGTCGATCTCTGCCAGCGGTGAAAGCGCGTAAGATTTACCGTGCATGTTTGGCAGCATGCTTCGTGTGCATACGGCTCAAAAACGCCTGACTGTCGAAAGGACGCGGTGTCCCTGATTGTTCCCCAGCAATCAGCGCATCCTGCAAAGCGCGGACTTTGATTTCGTGTTCTTCGAGAAGCCTCAACCCCGCCCGCACAACATCACTGGCGGACCCATAACGGCCAGCCTGCACTTGCTCACCAATGAAATCTGAAAAGTGAGTTCCAAGGGTTACGGATGTGTTTCGGGGCATATCGACAATCCTTTTTCTATGCAGAACCAGTATGTACCAATAAGTATTACAGTGCAATCCTGTCGTTTTGGCCACCTCTGGGTTCCGAAAAGGCCAAACTTCTCTGTCCGGCCCCGCCTCGGTTCAAACAATATCGTTCGCCGCAGCGTCGATGATCTTTCGCACGGATGCCATTGCGGCCTCATGGCTGACCGTCCGGCCAGCTTTAACATCCGCAAGCCCGCGCTGGATGCCTTCGATGATGGCCAGATCAGTAGCTGTCGGGCTGTTGGCTGTCATGGCGTCGGCTCCCACGGGTTGATGATCTGCACACCTGTCGGTTCAAAATCCGCAACATTGCGTGTGACGATGGACATGGCATGGGTGATCCCTGTGGCGGCGATGAGGGCGTCCCGGTCACTGCGGGGGTCTGGGACATGCAAAGCGGCACAGCAAAGCGCCACAGGTCCATCCACGGGCAAGATACGCCCCTCGAACACCGGAAGCACCCGATCAGCCATCCAAGCCCTCAAGACGGCGCCCTGCGCGCTGTCACGCCGTTCCATCTGCTTGACGCCCATCTCGAGTTCCAAAAGTGTGATGGCGGACAGAAACAGCGCTGACGGGTCTTGATCCTCGGCCCACGCAACGACATTGGCATCCGCCTTCCCTGCTTTTGCCTTGCGCAGCTCGGACACAACGTTCGTATCGAGGATGAACATCAGGACAAATCAGCGGGACGTGTGAGGTCACGCAAACGACCCGGCTCAAAAGCGATGTCTGCCGCTTCTGGATCGGCAAGCAAATCAAGAATACTTTCTTGGCGTCCTGTAAGCCGTCTGTAGGCTTCAATACTGAGCAAGACATGAGCGGGCTTGCCCCGATCCGTGATGAACACAGGTCCGTCTTGCGCAGCCCGTTTTGCACCGCTTGCGTCTTGGTTGAACGTCCGGCTGTTGATCGTCGTCATTCCCATCGCTCATACCCTTCTAAGCAGCTTAATGTAGTAACGTAACTACAAAAGGCTAAAATGTCAATCTGAACCCTCCAATGACGAGATCAGGGAGGGCAAATTAAGCGTCAAAATTACTCAAATAAATTTATCAAAAAGCGCGCAGCGCCTTTCTTGTTCTTAAGTTCTATAAGTTCATGTGGCGCAACATATTGTTAATAAATAATCTTCTCTGTTTCAGGCTAGGAATCCAGCCGCTCAGGCTAGGAATCCAGCCGCTCAGGCTAGGAATCCAGCCGCTCAGGCTAGGAATCCAGCCGCTCAGGCTAGTTTACCAATCAGTCAACCTAGCCTATTTGCTAGGCATGGGAAAAACAACGCAAGTGGCTGCTGATCGCGCCTATGATCAGACTAAAACGGTGCTGCCTGCTGAGGTGGCACAGGGTGTATATATGCAAAATGCGCCGGGGCTTGCGGCGCTCAAACTGATGCATTTGATGATAGGCACCGCAGGGGGCCGCATGGCTGATGATGTTCAGCATACAATGAGCCTCGCGGACATTCGTAAGATTGACGGCATGGACAATCATACACGCGCATCAATCACCCCGCTTTTTGCAGAGTTGGCAGCAGCAGTTTTGATCCACGATGACACCGAGAAAAAGCGTGTGAGAATTGGTGGAATGGTTGATGATGCTGAGATTGACTACCGGGAAGAAAGTACGACCGGTCATTTGGTTGTATCTTGGTATTTCGGGCGCACCTTCCGACGTATGGCGCAGGATTCAAATCACTGGGCAATCCTCGATCGGCAGGCGGTGTTCCATCTGGGCAGCAAATATTCAGTGCTGCTTTTCCAGCACATAGCCAGCTTGCAAAACCTTAAACACAAGACCAGCAAACGGTTCACTGTGAGCGAACTCCGGGCTGTGTTTGGGATACCTGAAGGGAAATTAACAAGGTTCTCAAACTTCAACACGTGGGCGATCAAGGCGGCAGTAGATGAGATAAACAGCGACCTTACACGGCTGCACCTGACGGTGACCTATCACAAGGTTGGTCGGACTGTGGCCGAGGTTGAGATCGCTTGGGAGGTCAAAGCAGACCTGACAAAAGTGAAAGACGAGCTGGATCGCCCCAAGATAGGACGAAAAGCGCGGCGAGATGGCACTGCGGAAACGCCAGTGACGGCCTTCCCTGTCTCTGGAAGCGTGAAGGACACCCAGCCTTGGGACCGCATCGCACGGGACAATGCGCCCCGCCTCGACGGGCGACATGTGCCAGACTTGCGCGTGCTGGCTGACACTTTCCGCAAGTGGTGCGTTGAGAAGTCTATTCCGCTTGATACGGCCAACATCGAGAAAACTTTCACGACATGGTGCAAGAGCTATTCAGCGCGATAGACCGTTCAACAAAGGCTCGTTTTTGGGAGACTTTGCCATCTGGTGACAGATCAATGGGTTGGGCCTTCCAAAACACCCTGCCAAAATTATGAAGGTTTTGGCAGGTTTGTTGCATGTCGATACTAAGCTGATCGTAGGAATCCAAACAAACCGCGCTTTGCCCCCTGCCCTGTCCGCTGATCGGTTAACATTGCAGTCAACTGGCGGCGTTCTTCGCCTTCACGATCAAGGCGTTCGCGAAGGTCGGCTACAGTTTCGGCCATGTTTTCAGACAGAGTATTCGCTGCTTTAAGTTCGGCGCGTAACCGTTCAATTTCAATGCGATTTTCGTGGTCAGTGGTGGTGGTCAGTGTTGGTTTTTCTGACTGGTCAGTGGTGGTCAGAGGGAATACTCTGTGCAGCTCTGAAGGATCAATCTCGTATCGCCCTTGAGCATCTTTTGGGGCGCTTAAACGTCCGTCTTTTATGGCTTTTAGAACTGTTCCCTTCGCCTTGCGACAGGACTTGGCGGCTTCATTCAGTGTCATAGTCATGCCCGGTTTTCCTCGTGGTCAGTATTGGTTTTCTTGACTGGTCATGACCAGTCAGCGTGACCAGTGTGGCACAATTATTGAACCAAGCAAACTATCGAGCAAACGGTGTATTTTTCAGGGCGTCTTTGGCGATGGCAGCGCGTTCTTCGACGCTGAGCTGTGGCCGTTCATTGTTTGCCAGATCGTCTGACAGGGGGGGCATATCCCGCACGGTATCAGCTTTGCGCCGCGCCATTGCTACTCGCTCGTTTTCTTCGTCAGTTTCGCGTGCATCGCTGATAGATTTCCACTGCCAGTCAAATCGCACAGCAACAATAGAGCGCCCAACTTTATGGGGCGTCATGGATACCGCTACTGTGCCGAAGTCGTTAATCTGCTCTATGGCGGGATCGAGAACCCATTGTCGAAAATTATTGAACCGCTTGTATGACTTTTTGTCACCGACGTTCAGAAGGTAGCGCAGTTCATCCAGCTCAAAGACCCAGTACTTGTTCCCCATTCGCTTTTTGTCAGACAGTGCACCGTACAATGTCCGCGAATGTCCTTGTAAGCGATATGCTGCATGGGTTTCGATCTTGGCAAAGGTATCGCCCGCCCGAAGTGCATGGATCGCTGAGGGAGGGAGAAACAGTCGTGCCATGGTGCCACCTTCTTCCAGCCGCCATTCGGCAAGCATCACCGCACCCCATTCTTGCCCTCGATAGGTGCCTCCAATTTTTAGCCCTGTCATGCGATCGAGGCATACTTTTAGCCATGCATTGTCAGAGCGCCCTTCTGTGCCGCGTAACCGTGATGTTGGGATGGTCAGTTCAACTGTATGATCATGGCCGCTCGACAGCTTTAACTTGTCTACGGCGTCCGCAATGACCCACAGCGATAACACCATCGCAGGGGTTAGCGGCTTATCATTTTGGAAGGGGTTCAGTAGAACAGAGCGAACGGAAATTTCAGACATACGACTAGTTTATCAGAAAGTTTTCTAGGCGGAAGTGGTTTTTTTCTAGTCGATATACCCTCCCTAACCTAGTCGCGTACCCTCCCTAACCTAGTCGCGTACCCTCCCTAACCTAGTCGCGTACCCTCCCTAACCTAGTCGTAACCCTCCCTAACCTAGTCGCCAGCCCTCCCTAACCTAGTCATGAGCGGGTCAGTGTCAGTGTCATAGTGTTCAGTGGTAGGAACTAACACTGGACACTGAACACTATGACACTTCAACAAAATGCAGCTGAAGTGGCCAAATTTGGCACATCATGAAATAAGAGAGCTTGAAAGACTTGGCCTTGAAATAACCTTTCCCAAAAAGCCAAACCAGTGTATGTGTTCAAGTGTACACAGGCTTAGAAGGTAATGAAATGACGGCCAGCACCACAATGACAATCCGACTCGACCCGCAACTCAAGGCGAAGCTGGGAAGACTGGCGGACGGAACACGGCGCAGCCGATCCTTTCTGGCGGCAGAAGCGGTGGAAACCTATGTGGACCGAGAATTGGCAATCATCGAAGGCATCGAGCGCGGGCTTGCGGACGTAGAGGCTGGCCGGACGATCAGCCATGAAGATGCGATGGTGTCCTTGCGACAGGTGATTGATGCAGCGGCGGGCGGCACTGCGTGAGTAGACCCGTTCGCTGGTCGAAAGATGCACTGACCGATCTTGCCGAGCAGGTCGCCTACATCGCAACTGATAACCCATCAGCCGCCCGTCATGTGGCCAATGTTCTCGACAAAACAGCCTTAGCCCTTGGCGACATGCCGATAGGGCGCCCCGGACGGGTGACAGGCACCTATGAGAAATCAGTGACGGGCCTGTCCTACATTCTCGCCTACGCGATCACGCAGACAGGCGGCGAAGAAGAAATCGCGATTGTCCGAGTCATTCACACATCGCGCGACTGGTCTGCCGAGGCATGGCCTCACTGATCAATCGTACCAGAACATGCAGCCCTCTCGACCAGCCGTGTTGCTCAAATCTTCGCCACCCGCCGGACTGCAATAGATGCGCGGAAACTGCCCAAACTCGCGGGCATCGCCGCGCCCTGCAATCCACGCCATCGCCAGCACCCCGATAACGGCCCCTGTGGCGAGCATAGCGACCAACCACACCCAGAACCCGCCAAACCAGCGCCACGCCTCTCTGCGGGCCTCTCCAGCGGCCTGTGAGAGCTTTGCGCGTTCATTGTCGAGGTCGTGCCGGATTCCGGCCATGGCGCTCTCAGCGGCCCTTGTAGCGGCCTGTGTGGCGCTGCGGGCCATCTGGGGGTCTGATGCCGGAGGGGGCAGAATAGTACGCTAAGGGCTGATTTTGGCCCCTGTGCGGTGCAGGGTTCTGTAGATCGTTGGCCTGGAGACCGCGAACAGCTCAGCCAGATCACTGATAGA
>VMHT01224174.1_pt1 | contig 16517 bp, 14 predicted proteins | sample 4693611 | NCBI WGS metagenome assembly VMHT01 (sample SAMN12280063, study PRJNA550983) | marine metagenome | isolation source: seawater sampled from same location over 5 years 0.02-0.2 micron viral filtrate | place: USA: collected off the coast of southern California halfway between the port... ... | reverse complement strand
TAAAAGAAAACCCTTTGGCTCCCAAATTCTTCTTCCCAAGAACCAAACTTGCTTCGTTGGAGCTACTACATTCGCAGCAATATAGGTCGCATTTTGTTTCCCCTGATTGTTCATGACTTGGCTAAACGCTTGTTTAATTTGGTCAAGATTATTCATAGAGATATTAACATCGCCGCTAATTACACTGTCTTGAACAGACACATTTGCGTCTTGCCTTGTGCCCTTCGTCAGAGGTACCCATTTTGCTCCGTCCCATTCTAAGTTCCCATCCGGACTGATAATCGGGCCAACCATAACCTTCCGTAGAGGTTCAAATTAACCAATTCTCCGGTTGGTTTAATCAAATGAATCTTGATATTATCAGTAAGCCACTAGTTCACAGGGATGAAGATATCAAGCGATTTTACCGCCAAATTCCCAGCGTGTCTCGCAGCGCAGGCTCGAGCGACGGGTGTTCAAATCGGTACCCAATCTCTTGGAGGCGTGCTGGTACAACCTTCGTGCTGTCTGTGGTAAGAGTGACGCCCATTTTGCCAAAGAGAATCCACACGCCAAAGGGTGGCGTAGGTATGAAAGCTGGTCTTCTGAGGACCTTACCCAACACCTTTGCGAATTTTTTCTGTTGCACGATCCCTGGTGAAACAAGGTTGTACGCACCTTCGCATGATTCAGTCATCAACAGGTGATGCATGGCATAGACTTCATCGTCCATTGAAATCCATGATAGCCACTGTCGACCTCGTCCAATAGGGCCTCCGGCGCCTAATTTGGCCGGTAGCAGCATTTTGCCGAGCCCACCTCCAGTTGCATCGAGGACAATACCTCCAGTTCGGGCGTGAATAGTGCGGATTCCTGCATCCTTGGCTGGCTGAGCAGACGCTTCCCAAGCAAGGCAGGTTTCCGAGAGGTATCCCTCTCCCGCATCCGAGTTTTCCGAAAGCTCCTCATCTCCGCGATTACCATAGTAGCCTATGGCACTCGCCACAAGGAAGACTTCTGGTTTGTGTTCCAATCCAGCAAGTGTTTTTGCGAGCAGTCCGGTGCTTTCTGTTCGACTGGTCCGGATGATTTCCATTCGCTTCTTACTCCAACGCTTGTCGCCTATTCCTGCACCACCAAGATGGATGACTGCATCGAAACCTTCCAAAGATGAGGCATCTAATGTGCCATTTTTCGGATCCCATTGAATCTCATGTGCTCCTTCTTTGGGAGACCTTCGGACGAGTCGCCATACTTCGTGATTACCAGTGTCAAGGAAGGCTACAAGTTGTCTGCCAATGAGGCCTGATGATCCGGCAATGAGGATCTTCTTTCGAGCTAGATGACGGAATTCCTTGTGGCGTTGAATATCACGGGTAAGTCGAATCCCCCTTGCGTTGAACATCCGATCGATTCTCTTGCGAACGCTGCGGCCTGCTACCAGTGACCCGAGGGCGCCGAGCGGTACACTGAATTCAACACGGTCTTCGATTCGGCAGGTTCCATCTTCATTGGTGATAAAGGCGTGAACATGTGACCATGATTTGAACGGGCCCTTGATCATGTCATCTGCAAATGCATGTGGTGGATTGTAGCCTTTGTGCCTTGCAATCCATTGAAGTTTGATCGGTCCCATTGGGAATCGGAAGATGCGTTCTGATCCATCCTCCAAGGTAGGGTCTGCTCGAACTTCTTCGACCTGTTCCCATGGTGGCATAAGGCGGCGAAATGATCCTTTGCGTTCATGCCATGCAAATGTAGTTTCAATGTCGTCTGGAACTTGAGTCACATGAGTGTATTCCATACCATCGCCTCATTATCTGTGTCCGAACTCTTGGAGGTAAGGTTTGAGGTCAAATTTACGTCGGGTGTTCTCAGACGACATGTATCGGATTTTTCCAAAGATAGCACGCTCTGGGCCCCAAGCTCTGTCATGTCGTCCTAGCACCCAGAAAATTCCGGTGTAGGAATTTGGATCTCGTCCGTCCAACGCGTAGGTGTCGTTCAATTCGATCATCCATTTGGCGGCCTCTTCAGGAGACGATGCCCATTCAAGAATGCGCTTGCCCCACAGCATTCGCAAGTAGTTGTGAATAATGCCTTTTCGAACGAGTTGGCGCTGTGCAGCATTCCAAATTTCATCGTGGGTGTCCGCATCTCGAATTTGTTCGAGCGTGTAGGTTGTACGCTCGTCATCAGCGTGTTCAGAAAGCGTAATTTTGGCCCATTCAGGAAGGGATGCATAGTGGTTGTGTTCGGGGTTGTGGAATGCATTATTGAATCCAAGTTCCCGCCAGGTTATGATTTGGTCAAGGAAGGCTTCCACAGGTTCTGGCATGCCCCACCAACCTGCTCTAGCGCCTCGTCGGGGCGCATTGATCAAATCAGGCATCCAACCGTTTGCATCGAGGATTCTTCGAACCACTTCGATGGTCGACAAGTGTCCAAAGTGGAACCAAGGGGACAAACCACTGGTTGCGGGGCTCTTGACTTGATTTCGATCTTCATGGTACCGACTCAATCTGTTGGACAGAAATTCCCTGAGCATTCGAACTGCAGTGTCTCGCCCTCCTCGGACGTTAGCTACAGGTGGAATACTGTGATCGATGTCGAGTGTGGACAACGCATCTTTACCTGAGGAACCCTGTTCTCCTGCTCTCCAGAGCCATTCAAATGGTGTGACGCCGAGTTTCGAGTTTTGTACAATTTGGTTAAACTGTTTATCTTCCATCCACAAGGAATGGTTTGGTTGAACAGGGTTGTGGGACGGCCAGGTTTCCATGCAGTCGACGAATTTCTCGTGAACAAAACGCCTGAATCCGTGTGCAGTCGGGTAGGCACGTTCGGTCCATGCCATCGGGAAGACTCCGTTAGAATCCACAACCATAAAACGGAGAGGCAACGATTTAGCTGCGCTTTCCACAGCCTTGCGTGGGAAATATGTAGGGAAGTCATCGCTGATGACCATCACTGCATTTTGAGCAAGTTCGTGAAGTTTACCAATGTGCCCGGAGAGCGGTGTTTCAACCCACGGGATATATCGGATATTGTTCTCTCTGAAGACACGCGTGTTGTCGAGCATGCCTTGAATCATGAACGAGGTAATACGATCATTTGCGAATTTGTGACGGGTCGAGATTTCCTCGAGCACCAACAAAGGAACATTACGTTTTGATGCCACGTCGGCTGCGTATTCGAGGGATGCATTCGTGTGAAACCTTCTGTTGGCAATCATCCAATAGAGGACATATTCACCATTTTCGTTGATCGGTTTGGTGTTGAGCGCTCTGGCTCGCTCGTGAAGGCGTTCGTTCAAGATAACCCACCTCGCGCTTGAGGAAGAGTGTGCAATACGTAGGGGTGGCCTCGCTCGGCTTCGTAATCGTTCGAACTCAAGATGTGCTTAGAATTGACAGCATTCACTGCCATGGCATGCATTGCATCACTAATCCATTCTAGCTTCGGAAATTGGTCCACGGGGACAAAGACGGCCTCAGAAACTTCCTCATTCGGGACGGGCTTGGCGGAGGGATCAATGTCAACAAGGTAAGCAATGAAGATAGCTGGCATTCCATCAAGAAGGCGTTCCCGTACTGATTGAATCCCTCGAACCGTCCCCTCGACGCCACATTCTTCTCTAAGTTCCCTCAAGGCTGCATTCCGGGGTAATTCACCGTCATCCACGTAACCCTTGGGTAGCCCCCACCGGCCCTCATAGCGCCCGTGAACTTCCCTAACCAGCAAGATTGAGCGAGCCCTGCGGACGATTGCCGCAACACCTACATCACAATCCACGCTGTGCATGAAGGATAATTTCTAGAGTATGCGTATAAAGGACTGTTTGGGGTCCTGCAAGAAAAAAAACAGGATATTATAACATCAACTTAGGAACCAATTAATATGTCAGAGAACATCGAGCCCGCTGTTAACATCAAAGCAGATGCCAACCTTCCAACCGAACACGGAAACTTCCGGATGAGAGTCTTCGTCGATGATCAGGGAGCAGAACATTCAGTTCTCTCCATCGGTCTTGATGACTCAAAAATCACACCAATCGTTCGAATCCATTCAGAATGCCTTACTGGAGACGCCTTTGGTTCCCTGAAGTGCGACTGCGGGCCACAACTGCAGGCTTCAATGGCCCGAATCCAAGAACATGGGCACGGAGCTATCCTGTACATGCGACAAGAAGGGCGCGGCATCGGGCTTGAAGCAAAAATTAAGGCCTATGCACTACAAGACCGTGGTCTTGACACACTCGATGCAAACCTAGCCCTCAACCTTCCTGCAGACGCCCGCGAATACTCTTTCTGTGCCGACATGCTTCGCAATGTCGGGGTTTCCAAAGTCAACTTGATGACCAACAATCCCTTGAAAATCAGGGGCCTCCGAACCAACGGAATCCAGGTCGCTGAGCGAGTTCCGCACCTCGCTGGACGGTGTGAATTGAACGATCACTACCTCTCAACCAAGCAAAAGAGAATGGGCCACCTCATTCCTGAAGAGGCTTGAGTCCTCTTAAGTTATAAGCGGGGATTTTGAGGCGAAGGTATGGCAAGCAAACTTTCTGGAGAAACAGCACCGGAATTTACCCTTCCCTCGTCGAGTGGTGAAACATTTTCCCTCTCTGATTTCGACGGAAAGTGGAAAGTTGTTTTCTTCTACGCAAAGGATGGCTCTCCCACGTGCAAACGCGGTTGTTTGACATTCAAAGAGCAGTATGATTTGTTTCAATCACTCACCCCACCAGTTGAAGTCATCGGCATCAGTCAAGATTCGGTTGAAGATCATCGTCGGTTCAAGGAAGATCTGAATCTTCCTTTTCCATTGTTAAGCGACCCTGAACGCCTCGTGGCAGATGCCTTTGGAGTGCCAGTATTCTTGGGCCGTTTCCCAGCAAAGTCATCGTTCTTGATCGGCCCAGACCGGACGGTACATTACACCTACGACTGGCTTTTCCGCCCTAGGCGACACGTGGCTCGAATTCTTGACGCTTTCAGCGAGCTCTCTTCTGGGGGTACAATGAAATGAATTGGTTCGAATTGTTCGAAGACGCTGGTTTATCCGAAAGGGAAGCACGCTCTTTGGTGATTCTCTCGTCCTCAAAAGAACTCAAGGCAAGTGAACTAGCCAAAGAACTCGGTACCAACCGCCTTGACGCATACAATTCTCTTTCACGACTGACAGAAATAGGCTTGGTTTCTGTGACGGCCGACCGCCCAATGCGTTTTTCCTGCTCATCGCTGCCAGTTTTGTTCAAACGATTATTAAACGAACAGCGAGAGCGAATTGAACGAACATCCAAAGCGTTTGAAGCAATCATGTCCGGAGCAACTGCTGATTATGACGAAAGTGGTGAAGAAAATGCCGAAGATACCAACGCAAAATTCGCAGTACTCAAGGGTCGCGAGCACATTCACAAGCGAATCGGTGAATTCGCTACACAAGCAGAAGAACGCCTTGTATTGCTCCTTGGCCGATTTGGAATCCTCCATCTGTGCCGTTCGGTTGGTCTTGAGGAAGTGAACTCTGCCGCAGAGCGAGGTGTAATGATCACCGTACTCGCTCAATTAGACCGCCGAACCGTTCGGTTCTATGACCAACTTCATGATTCAATTTCGGTGCGACACTCTGATGAGGTAAGTTCGTTGGGTGTCCTACAAGACAACAACAATGTCATTCAGTTCCTCCATGTCGAAGAGAACCCAGTCGGCCGTGGCCGAGACGACGCAGCTCTTGTTGTGAATTCGGATGTCTTTGCCGCCTCACACAGTGATTTTGTGAATGCTATCTGGACAAAAGCCATCGATATCGAGGCGGCTAAGAAAAGATTCACGGAAGAACGAATTGTCGATCCACTACGCTTGACTGTAGGGCAGGGTTCATTCCTCGAACAGTTCAGACAAGCGCTGAAGGTGAGCGAAGATTTGCCGGTTGACGATGTACCATTCAATCCGGAATCGTTCTTGGCGTCGAGCAGCGAAATCAACCAAGCCAGGGCGGCCCTACAGGACGGGCGAATGAGCAGTTTGCATGAATTAGGAATTGACCTTGGCACCATGTTACGACAAGTCGGCCAACGCATTGGAGAAGAGCTCTCCTTCAGCCTTCGAAAGATCGAGGGACATGTTGAATTCCTGAACGAGCTTATGGATTGGTGGGAGCACGCTGGACTGGGCGAATTGGATTACAACGCTGACCCGTTCTTCCACATCATCGTCAATCTTGCACACCCTGAAACTGACGGCGATGACGTTCTACCACTTTGGCAACTTGATGATGGAATCATCGAAGGCGCTCTGCTCGCACGCTATCCAGAAAACGGTAATGTCCGGATCCGTAGGGAACCCGAAGGGGATGACGCATGGCGCTACACCCTCGTTTTTATCGACGAAACCGATGAAGAATTGTTAGAATGAAAACATCTCTTGATAAGCCAAACGGCTGAGTCGAATGTATGAGGATGCTGACCTTCTTCCGCTTTATGCGGCAGATTCTGAGGAAGAAACCAGCAGATTTGGACTGGATACAACGGCAGGGGTTGATTGCAGTAAAACTCGCCCAAATCTTCGCCCTCCGTCCTGATTTGTTAGGTGTGGAAAAGGCCCGTCAACTTCAGCAACTCTACCAACATGCAGCTTCAATTGCCTCGGAAAATCTTCACGAAACAATCGCCAACAAAGCACCCAATGGGTTCATGCAAGCATTCGATTCTATCGATGATGAGCCCCTTGCAGCAGCCTCTGTCGGTCAAGTCCACAGGGGGCGACTCAAGACTGGAGAAGAGGTTGTTATCAAATTCATCAAACAGACAAATGCTGTTGAATTCAAGAAAGAAGTCGTACGAATGCGTCGCTGGCTCAGAATATTCTTGATTTTTGCTCCCAAACTTCGTAAGGTAGGCAACCCAATGGCATTGATCAACCACGTTGCAGACTATACGCTTCGAGAACTTGACCTCAGAAACGAAATAAAAGGTGCAGAAGAACTTGCTGCGATTAAAGATTCACTTGATGGAACTTTCCAAATGGACCTTCTCCGATTCCCCGTATACTATCCTGACTTGTCCAATCAAGATATCCTGGTTTCAGAGTATGTACAAGGTATGTCCCTCGAAGAAGGAATTGAAGAAAAAGCACTCACATGGGACTTTCTCCTCCAATTTTTCAGAATTCACGGAGCATATTTATTCGGAATTGGTACCTTCCATGGCGATTTGCATCCCGGAAACTGTATTGTCGACGACGACGGACGGTTCGTTTTCATCGATAACGGAGCGATTTGTCACGCACCAAAAAAAGTGGCTCATGCACTCTTTCACTTCTTTGACCACCTTTCCCGACAGGAAATGCAGGAAGCTTTCGATGCGCTTCTTACCATGACTGAAGTCAACCCAACTCCGAAGAAATTGGCAAAATACTATGCCACAATGACAGAAATCTACACCGATTTTGAGAAGAAACCTGTTGGAGAACAAAGTTTGACTCGAATTATGATGGGCACTGTCAAAGCGGCTGTAGAACATGCCGGAGCAACATTCGGAGAAGAAGCCTTCCCAATCATTCGTGCTTTGATGTACCTCGACGGTCTTGTCATCCGCACGCACCCAGATGCATTGTTGATTCAATCCATGGGTCCATTTTTGGAAGAGTTCAAGACCAAATTGGAAATTTGAGGTGGAACTATGGCATCGATTGCAATTGTGGGTGCGGGACTTTCGGGTCTGAGATGCGCCACGTTGTTGCAGGCTGCAGGCCATGATGTCTCCGTCTATGAACGCTCAAATTCGATCGGCGGACGGATGGGGACCGACAAGGTGGATGGTTTCCTGCTCGACCACGGCTTTCACGTCATGCAGACTGCTTACCCAACATCAGAACGGGCGTTTGACTTCAATGCAATGGGTGCCAAAGCCTTCGAACCGGGCGCACTCATTGTTCAACAACGAAAAAACAAAGCAAAATTCTGGCGCATGGCAGATCCGTTTCGGCGCCCAATTCAAGGTGTGATGAGTGGGCTTAATCGGTTCGCATCCCCATTTGACTTGCTGCGTGTCGCCCGGCTACGGTTTTCGGTGCGCCGTGGAAACACAGAGCGAGTTTTTGAAGGCGATAACCACGATGCACGCCATTACCTTGAGAGGTCTGGGTTCTCAGCATCGATGATTGATCGTTTTTTTCATCCTCTCTTCTCCGGGATTTTTCTCGAAGATGATTTGCGCACCAATGAACGGATGTTTCGATTTGTATTCCGTATGATGTCTAAAGGAGACATGATTTTGCCTAAAGACGGAATCATTGCGGCCCCAAACCAACTTGCAGAGCGCTTAGGTTCTGAACGGATTCATCTCAATTGCAACGTGAATATTGTAGATCTTACCACGATCGAGATTGATGGAAAACCCTCTTCCTTCGATGCTGTTGTCCGAGCTTTTAACACGCAACAACATTTGGAAAAACGCCATGTTTGGACGCTACATTTTGATGCCGAATCCTCCCCTCTCAAAACGCAACATGTGCTGCTCAACGGTGATGTAAAACTCCACAATGGCTTGATTGCCCATCTCGCTGTTCCCTCCGATATTCAACCAACCTATGCACCACCGGGGCGGTCGCTTGTGACTGTCACAGTCGTTGGTGAGAGAGCCAAAGCCGCTGGCTACACAGACGCAGCGTCCGTTGAAGCAGCAGTGAGGCAAGAACTTGCACTGTGGTTTCCCTCATCTTCTCCAGCATGGCGCCTTTTAGCAACTCAACACATAGAGCATGCCTTGCCCGAAGTCGGTTCAGATTGTATTCTTGAAGCAACACCTAGAATCAGTGGGTTCGAGTGTGGTGATCACACCCTTCATGGCAGCGTCGAGGGGGCGCTCCAATCAGCAGAGTCGGTAGCGAAAGCCGTTGATGCCTACCTCAGAGGTTGAGAGGATGAACAGATTGAATGAAACCACGTGTTCGAGGGGCTTTGGCCGTCGAATTCTCCCTGTGTCTGATTCGGTCGATGCCTGGGTGTGGATAGCTTATGACCAACTAAATTTGGAATTGATCCGGGATATTGAGCAGCGCATTGGGAGGATTGGCCTTGTCTTCATAGAGTCTGAAATGAAAGGGCGTTCTCGACCTTATCACAAGCAAAAGTTGGCACTTCTGCTTTCCAATCAACGTCATTTCAGCTTAGAAGCACAAGCGCAAGGCTATGCCGTTCAATACATCGTCACCAAGGGTGATTATGCCGGAGTCATCGAAGCATTTGCAAAACCAGAAAGCCCAATTCACAGTATTGAAGCAGCTGAATATTCAACGAGGTTGGAACTTGAGCCACTCATCGACTCAGGCCATCTTGTTGCCCACCCACACCTTGGATGGTTAACGCCTCGGGATTGGTTCGTTGAGGCAGTGGGGACAACGCCACCTTTCCGAATGGATCGCTTCTATCGAAAGGTTCGAACATCCACGGGGTGGCTTATGGCTGAAGGGCAACCTGTCGGAGGAAAATACAGCTTTGATGAAGAAAACCGTAAGCCATGGAGGGGTGAACCAGCCGCTCCCTCAGTGCCGGTGTTTGAATCTGATGAGATTGATTCAGAAGTCGAAGAACTCGTCAATCGAGTCTTTCATGATCACCCGGGTACAATCGATTTTAACCAAATCCCGACCACTCTGGATGACGTGGGTCGAATGCTTGAATTCGCTCGAGCCTGCCTCAGCCATTTTGGTACTTATGAAGATGCAATGTCGACCGACAGTCGCGGCTTGTTTCATACACGCCTTGCCTCGTTGTTGAATCTTCACAGGATCATGCCGCAAACAGCGATTGATCTTGCACTTGAGAGTGATGCCCAACTCAACAACATCGAGGGTTTTGTTCGTCAACTCATCTGGCGTGAATATGTTCACCACATACACGAAGTGACCGATGGCTTTCGGACCTTGGAAGTCAACCGGTCCATGTCCCGACGCGATGCGAATTGGTATGAAACCGCTCCATTGGATTCAGAAGGCCATCCAAATCACCTCGAGCAAACCTATCCGCTGCCACAGGCGTTTTGGGGCAAAAAAAGTGGTCTCGCATGTTTGGATGAATCCGTTAGTTCTGTGATGGATGAAGGTTGGACACATCACATTCCAAGATTGATGGTGTTGAGTAACATCGCCCATCTACTCGATGTTCATCCGCGAGAACTTACTGATTGGTTCCATGTTGCCTTCATTGATGCCTATGATTGGGTTGTCGAACCAAATGTGCTCGGTATGGGGACCTTTGCACTTGGCTCGGCAATGATGACAAAACCGTATGTTGCAGGCTCTGCATACATCAATCGAATGAGCAATCACTGCAAAAGCTGCGAATTTCATCCGAAAAAAACATGTCCAATAGGGCGCCTCTACTGGGCCTATCTTGATCGCCATTCACTTGCTTTTTCAGGGAATCATCGTCTTTCTATGGCAATGAGAAATGTTGCAAAACGCAGTGAGGACATGAAACGGGCCGACCACCAAACATTTCTTCAAGTTCAACAAGCCCTTGCCAACGGTCACACCCTTCGCCCCGATGAACAGTAAGTCAACGGTGAGCCACTTGGCATCTCGAGCAGCAGTCAAGACGACGCCCTCCGTAGCGAAGACGAACAATCAAGGTGCCACATTGCAAGCAGGGGCGCTCATTTCGACAAAAGGCGTAATGGCGCCATGTTCTACGTGGTTCTCCCCTTTGTTTTCCAGCAGCAGCGACCTCTTTTGGAACGGTGACACCTCCGGTTTCATAGGCTTGTACGGTGACGTTTTTGATGCATTGAGCCCAAGTATGGAGTTTTTGCTCTGGTAAATCACACGGGCGGTCATCTGGATGAACACCTGCCATGAAGAGGATCTCAGAACGTAGGTAATTTCCCAGGCCAGCAAAACTTCTCTGATCAAGCATCAAGGTAGCCGCCTTCTTTCGAAAACACTTCTTAGATTTGAGTTGAGCAAGGAGCACATCTACGGTCACACCCTCATCCAAAACATCCGGACCAAGGCGAGCTAAAAACGAGTGGAGAGGCTCTTCAGCAGTTGGAATCAAATCGATATCTGTTGCAGACCAGAGGCGTACAGCGTGCTTGTCTGTGCACAATTCAGCGCGTAGTGTGCGCCTCATTCGAGGTTCAGTTGTTCTCAGGTGAACCGTCCATCTGCCGTATAATTGGTTGTGGCTGTACATTGTCCAACCATTCTCAAAACGGATGAGCATGGCTTTGGCTTGGCTTGTGACATCAATTACAATCTGGTCTTGAATCAAATGTTCTCTGCCAAGAAAACTCGTGTAAGGTAGTTTGGTTTCTACGAGTCTTTTTCCAATCAGTGCCTTGCCCAACCGGTCTGCCGCACGACGTATTTCAGGTCCTTCTGGCATGTGTTGACACTGGTGATTCTGCGTATCAAGATATGTATTTTTGACCGATGAAGACAAGTGCAACCACCCTTACCGACCACCATGGCGCATGAGGTGGTAATGCTGGGAACTGGCAACGCGTTCCTTCCTTATGGCCGGTATCATTCATTTGCAATGATTGACAAAAAGCACATTATTGATTGCCCTCCAACGGCACTTGCAAGTCTTCGACGTGAAGGCCAATCAGTCAGCGATATCGAAACCATCTTTATCACTCATGTCCATGGCGACCATGTGTTTGGCTTTCCATTCCTTCTTCTCGAACGCCGATACATCTCCGATCGTGCGAATGAAAAACCACTCACTGTTGTCGCTGCACCAGGCGTTAAAGCGCGCTTGAAGCAATTATGCGATCTGGCCTATCCTGGAAGCTTGGAGGAACCTTTTGAGCGTATACAGTGGCGAGAGGCCTCAGACGGTGAACTTGATTGTGGATTAACTTGGACTCGTTTTGCTGTTTACCATGATGAATCCGTAGACCCTTATGGCTATCATTTCGATAAGGGGAAAGAAGGGAGTTTTGTACACAGCGGAGATTCTGGGCCTTGTGATTCATTGTATGAAGAAATCGCTCAATCTAGCATGACGATCCTCGAGATGGGATTGCCACAATGGGTTGATTCTGATACCCACCACAAACCTTCGGACGTTGAAAGCATCGCCAAGAAACATGAAGATGTTGAGTTCATTATCACCCATACCTATGTTGACACGCCAGATTCAGGTCGAACTCCAACGGTCACAGATGCTTACCCGAAACACCCATCCAACGTGACTCATGCTGAGGATGGTTTGCGAGTCGTCCGGGAAGGGCCAATTTGGTCGGTGCAAAAATATTGAAAAAGAAAAATTTCTTTTCCGGAAAATGACAAAATACTGTTCTTTCGATGAGTTATTTTTACATTTTTATCTTAAATGTCCTTCTCCTTTATATTCTCAAAGGTCAGAGCGAATACTCGACAATTTGAGCAAACCGATTTGTTCGAGAGGACATGCTTATGAGGGGGACTCGGACTCACGCACATTATCGCGCATCCGCTAATCCGGCGGTTTCACGAGCACATAGGAAAACTGAGGAACAATCATGTCTGGAAACATCTTTGATGACTTCCTTTCACGAAAAACTCTGTTCGTTAACAAAGAAGTTCTTCGTCACGACTTCCGCCCAAAAAAACTCCCTCATCGACAAAGTGAAATTGAGAAGTTAACCTTCAATTTGGTTGAAGCGCTCAACGGTCACATCCCATCGAACATGACCCTCTACGGCGTGACTGGCGCAGGTAAGACAGCCGTGACCTCCTATGTCTGCGATGAACTTGAAGCGAAAGGTAGGGAAATCAATCGACCAGTTCAGACCATCATGGTCAATTGCCGACAAATCGATACCCAATACAGAGTTCTGAGCCACCTGGGTAATTCCCTGCTCGAATCACATGAAATCGACGAAATCCCGTTCACAGGCTGGCCAACTGACCGTGTCTTTGGTGAACTCGTTCGAAGAATGGACAAGAGAGGAGGAGTATTCGTGATTATACTCGACGAAATTGATCATCTTGTTCGAAAGGCAGGAGACGATCTGTTGTACAACTTGACGAGCATCAACGCATCGCTAAAATCCGCCCGAGCTTGTGTTATCGGAATTTCAAATGATCTCAAATTCACAGACTTCCTTGACCCACGTGTACGCTCCCGCCTCGGTCAGTCAGATGTTGTATTCAATCCGTACGACGCCATGCAACTCCAGAACATTCTGCGCCAACGTGCTGAAGGTGCCCTCGTTGAAGGTGCACTGGATGACAGCGTTATTGCCCTGTGTGCTGCCATCGCAGCTCAAGAACACGGCGATGCCCGGTGTGCTCTCGACCTTCTTCGTGTGTCAACAGAGAAAGCAGAGCAATCAGGTGATGAGTGTGTGACTCAATCCCACGTGCGCATGGCTCAACATCAATTGGAAGCTGATCAAATGCACCCCGTGCTCGCCTCATTGCCAAGCCAACAGAAATTGGTTCTTGCCGCAATCCTTCTCAACGAGCGAAATGGCCTGAGGAACATTCAGACGGGAGAAGTTTACGACGTTTACACTCAAGCTTGTCGGTATGTGAGGCAGAATCCATTGACACAACGTCGTGTCTCAGGACTGATCTCTAATTTGGACATGCTTGGTCTCATCACAGCAAGAACCGTCTCCCGCGGAAGGTATGGACGTACAAAGGAAATTAACTCATGCATTCCTCAAAACATCGATGCTGAAGGCATTATGGTCGAGTCTGAATCACAAATGAAAGAAGTGTTTGAGCGACCATATCGACATCAATCACGACTATGAACTTCAGATTATGCAGCGTCGTGTTGATTCGGTGTTCTTATATCCAAAAGGCAGGTGGCGCAGTCTATGAGCAAAGATGAGAACGACGGTTCAAGCAACCTCATCACAGCAATAATGAATCCTACTAAGGGTGTTTCCCAATGGTTCATCGCCCTTGGATTGTGGGGTATTCTCCTTGCTATTCTCAACATTATGGGTCAGGCTCACCCAACCTACCACTGGTCGTGGGGAGGGCTTTTTACCTTCGAAGCAACAAATTCTGCTTACGAACTCAAACAAGAAAGCGGCATGAAAATCGTTGCATCCGACTTTGTGTTCATTGGAATCTGTGCAGCACTTGCTGGGCTCGGCTTCAAAACCATGGCTGGCGAAGAGGGCGGAATTGGTGGATGGGCAAAAGGCCTGCTTGTCAATGACACATGGCCAGCGCTTGCCGATCCTTCGCACAAAGGTTGGTCAATGCTTGCCGCAGCATGGTGTCTCCTTCTTGGATTTGGATTCTATGCATATTATGGCATCACCCATACAGGTTGGACCGACCCAGGTGTCTACTCAGTTAGCATTGCAATGATCGCTTTTGGCTTTGCACTCAAGGCCTCAGCAAACGCCCCAGAAGGCGATGAAACCCTCAGTTGAAGTCATCCTTCAACGCTCTAAACAATGGGCGGTGCCCATTTTTGCCTCGGAATGCATCAAGCATACCTAAGGTCAAACCCTGCCATAGAGCGATGCTCCATCTAAAGGTCAGTTTCCGAATCTTCCATATCCCTTTCAAATCGACCTTACCTTCCCGTAAAGCTCCACGATTGACCTCGCCCAAAGGACCCCGCCAGAGCAGAAATTCATGAATGGCCATCAAGACCACAGTGCCGAGGAGCATTTTTGTTTGCCACCATTGTTGTGCTGTGTCCCAAGACCATTCAGTCATCGTCAATGCCTTGAAGGCAAAAGGAAGTCCTGAAACGAGTGCAGAAATCCACAAAGGTAGAATCATCAGAACAAAGGTTGAACTGCCAATGAAGTCCAATCCTGGACCGATTCGTTTTCGTCGAGGAAAATGGCGTAGGATACGAACGTGGGCTCTAGCGTCGCGCTTCCGTTTTGCGAGAAACCGCTTCCGCTCAACTTCAGGTACATGATTGACAACCGCTCCAGGTGCGTAAATAATCGTGCCTCCATTGCTAATCAACCTCAAACTGACTTCCATGTCTTCGGCATGATACCATTCAGGGTTGAATCCTCCAATGGTCAAAAGTGACGCTCTGTGAAACATAGAACACGGACCATTGGCAAGACTTGTTCGTCTTGGTCTGGCTCTGTATTTCCGGGCAATTTCCATCGACCGGACTCGACTTGCAATGTCGCCATCATGTGCGAATACAGTTCGACCGGTCACTGCGACGATTGATTCGCCATCTGCAATTGGTTGAATTTCCGCCATCATCATTTCAATCCAATCAGGTTCTGGTCGAACATCGATGTCTGTGATTGCAACCCATTCACCCTTTGACTCTTCAACAGCCCATTGTCGGCCTGCTGAAAGACCCTTTGCGGATTGTGTCAGGACCTGGACGCTTGGGTTTCCAAGTTCATTATGCCATTTCAGCAAGCGCTCGGCCGAACCATCAACTGAACCATCATCAACCGCAATAATTTCGAGTGGCCTGTATGTTTGAGCGACGAGTGCTTCAAGGCATCCATCGATCCAATCCACCCCGTCCCGAACACAGACTGTGATCGTCACAAGGGGATGTTCACTCATGGCACGACCTCGAAAAGATTGAGCAAATTCCGACAACGTTCTTTCACAGAAAGCGAGGTGATTTGCATCACGACACCTGTCTTTGGTTGGCCGTACAAGATGACCGCTCCAATTGGAGCAAAACAGTGGATGATCAGAGGAGCCAAGTCTTCTTCTCCATCGACCTCTAACAGCACCGAATCATCAGCAATGAGGGCTTTTTGAACGGCCTCGCAGAGCGACGGGGTGAGGAAGCCCGCAGGATTAATTGCTTTGATGTGATGCTCGAAGGCCTCTGGATTCACCAGGTCTTTGGCGTCCAATTGAGCTCGTTTCGTCATACCATCGATAAGTGCAAGGTCTGGTGTGACGCCCATCTCCAACAGTGTTCTTGTGGTTACATCGCCCACAGTCACAAGCAAATTGACATGAGGTGGCATGCCGTCAAGGGCGGCAGCCATACCAATTTCAGGGTCGTCTTCAGGGCCATGGAAAAGCGTCCCCATGGGGGTTTTCAGTTCAGAATCCAACGCAGGAGCCATTTTCAACATCGAATTTCTTAGATGTTCCCTCATCCATGGGTGACCTTCTTGATCCATACCTCCATTTCGTATGGAAGATGAACTGATAATCCCACCTTCAATTCCGCGTAAGTGAGCGACTTCGATGATGGACAATGGTTGGAGTCCATTCGATTGGCGCTGCTCGTTGATGGCGTGGCACATGCCAATCGTTTCAGGTGTCGCCACAATTGCATCAGCTGTTGTGTGAGTGGGCGCAGGACCAAAGGCATCTTCGAGAGCATGAACGGTTACCGAGGAATTCATTGTGCTCGTTGCCCATTCCAAGATATCATGCCTTCTTTGTTCGAAATCAAGGACATGCAATGACTTCTCTTCAGCCATCGCATCGGTTGTGATGTGAACTTCAATGCATTCAGAATGCTTCTTGGCTGCTTCAAGCAACAGCCGATGACCGGCATGAAGTCGATCGAAGGTGCCGCCAACGAGGCAACATCGGAAGCGTTGCTCATTGGTCATG
>VMHT01054189.1_pt1 | contig 16519 bp, 11 predicted proteins | sample 4693611 | NCBI WGS metagenome assembly VMHT01 (sample SAMN12280063, study PRJNA550983) | marine metagenome | isolation source: seawater sampled from same location over 5 years 0.02-0.2 micron viral filtrate | place: USA: collected off the coast of southern California halfway between the port... ... | reverse complement strand
TAATTCAAAATCTTTTGTGAAAAACTTACCTAATATATTATCGTTAAAATATTCATCAGGTTTTTCTAATACTTGATGTACAAATTGCATTTGCGTTTCATAGTATGTTAATAGTTTTTTATCTGGGGCTGTTTTAACTATGTGACGTTCAAAATTTTCTATTGGTTCTAATTCCATTACTTCTTTAAGTAATTTATTTGAACCCCAATAATCTAACCAATTTGATTCCTTAATTACTAGTTTGTAAGATGGTTTTCTACCTACTACACCTTCATATAAAGCTAAATCTTTTTTAGTTAATTTAACTTTTCGATTAAAATATAATACTTTTTTACCTATATAGGATTTACCTGTAGGTTTATGTACTATTCTATAAACGAATCCGAATGTGTTATCTGGGAAATCTGAAATTGTTGATATTGGTTCTCCTTTGAGTCCTATCCATTCCATATATTTGTTTTAGTTAATACTAAAATTTGCTTGGTAATGCTGTACCTGTATTACCTGCTGATGCGACTGATAATGCTCTAGTTGCTGTTAAAGTGTATCCTTTTAATATTGTTTTATTACTTGTACTTATTCCAGCAGCAATGTTTGGATTAACACCCATTTGAACTGAAATTCTTATAGGGGATGCTTGGTCTGCTTCAGGTATATCAAGAGTTACTCCTTTATCATATGTTGCTAAATAAGAACCTGTCCAAGGAGATGCACTTGCTGCTGGGACTGAAATTTGAGCTGTGTCTACAGCTACCCAATTATCAAATTGGTTAGTATAAGCACCAGAGTTAAATGAACCTGAATTTTCTAATTTTTCGGCTACAAATTGTACTAATCCAGTAACAGCTCCAGTTTCAGCTCCATTTATAACCGCTGTTTGAGCATTAACTAGTATAGTAGTTTCATAAGGCGCTAACTGGAAAAAATGTTGGTTTACTATCAGAGGAGCAGTGGCGCTGTCATCAGCATTACTTCTAACATATTCTACATAATTTGAAGCTAAATTTCTACCTACATTCTTTCCATCTACTAAACCTTGTTCTGAGTCAAATAATGGATATACTACATTATTACTACCATCTGTTGATATTACCTCTCTAATATATAAAGCTGATCCTGAAATAGTACCATCACTTTTTAATTGAAAAGCTTTACCATTTGATCCTGCTGTTGGTTCAGGTGAAATATCATTTGTTGATTGTAATGAATCTCCACTAATTTCAGTTCCACCTATAACACCTCCATTAAATAAAACATTTGATCCTGTTATTTGTCCATCTATTATAGCTAATCTATTATTAGTTGAATCTATAGTAATTGATTCTGTTGCAGGAAAATTAATTGTATGAGTAGATGATGAAGCAAATGTTCTTGTAGTAGCACCTGAATCACTGTAAAGAGAAAATGTTTTTGTTTGTGGTGATTCATTATAATAAGTACCCCAAGTGTACCCAGAATATAAAGTTAATGCTCCTGTAGATGTATTAATAGAAGAAATTCTTCCTATGGTTTGATTACCTGCACCAAATCCAAATTCATCTCCATTAGGAATATCAGCTTTTATATAAGCATTATTAAAGATTGCATCAGAAGTAGAATTAGTAGTAATAGAACTTACAGTTGTACTGTTAGATCCTCCAGTTGTAGTATTAGGAACACTAAAACTCATACTAACATTAGTATTTATAGTCTCATTACTAGAAGAAGCTGGTGTAAAACCTGATCTAATTTGATTATCTACTATTTCAAACCCACCAATAGAGGCTGAAACAAACCTAGCAAAACCATCTGCTCTAATTGAAGATGAAGCTGCTGCTTCAGGTAAACCTGCTGGTGTAGAAATTTGATCTACAGATAAATCACCTCTAACAGTTAATGTAGAACCATCATATTGTAAATATTGACTTGATGCTTTATCACCTAATAGTACTTTAGATGCTGTTATATTACCATCTGCTTTTAATCTTAATGAATTATCAGATGATTTAATTTCTTCTGTGTTTACTGTAAACCCTGCTATGGAGGCTGAAGTAAATCTTGCAAAACCTAAAGCATTAATAGATGCAGAAGCATTTGCTTCAGTAGATGGGCTACCTGCTATGGTTGCAGGTGTTTTAATATTATCTACTGTTAAATCTCCTCTAACTGTTAGTGTTCCCCCCTCATATGCTACATAATTACTAGATGCTTTATTACCAAATAAAAATCCATCTGATGCTGTTATTTGTCCACTAGATTTTAATATAATATTATTATTTGAACTTGATATGGTATTATTTGTAATACCAAAACCTCCTATATCTCCAAATGTAGCTTTAATACCACCTTGAAGGAATACATTATCTGTAGCTAAACCAAAACCTGGGTTGGGTTTATTAAAAACCATATCACTATTGGATAATCCACTTAAATCTCCTAATCTAGCTTTTAGTAAGACATCATATACTCCACTACCAGTTCTTTCTGTAATATCCATAAATGGAGTAGCTGTATCATTAGGACTAGCATTTAGTTTAATGTAACCACTTCCACTTTTACCTGTTGATACTAATACTTGACCATCTGTATAACTTTGAGAAATACCAGATACACCTCCTACAAAATCTCCAGTAGAACCACTATCATATCCTCTTGTTACCATTAATCTACCTACAGTAGAATCTGGACCATCTCCACTTCCATCTACTGAAGAGGAATTTACTAAAATATATTCTGTAGCAAATCCATTACTACTAATTTTTTTAGACATTAAAATTTCTCCAGCAACATATCCACTAGCATTTGCTACTGACATTGTAGTAGCATTAGCTGTAACAGATGAAGATATTGTAGTTGAATTAGCTATCCATAATTGACCACCTACAGCATTAACTGATTCTTTTTCAAATGTTGTTGTTCTTAAAGTACCTCTAATTACGGCATTTTCAAATTCTGCCGTTCCATTTCCTTCTGCAGATATTTTCCATCCTGCTTGACCACTAGCAAAGTTTTTAGTTTGAATTATGCCTTCTGGTCTCATTATCATATTGGGACTTTGAATAGATCCTGTATCAATATCCCAACCACCAATAGAAGCTGAAACAAATTTGGCAAATCCTAAAGGTGTTATAGAAGCAGAAGCATTTTCTAATGTTGAAGCAACACCACCTATAAGGGCAGGTGTACGAATTTCATCTGCGGAAATATTACCTACAAAAGCTCCAGCTTGTATTGTTGAAGCTGATATAGTTGAAGCTAATATATAAGAGGAAGTAATAAATCCTAAAGAACTAGATAAAGATGTTAAAAGATTTGTGCCAGTATCATAAGTAAAATTTCCATTTCCTGCAAAATTACTACTATTTCTAAATTGAACTGATGTATCTGGTCCTTGAGGATTAGCTCCTCCACCTCCACCACCTTCGGAAAATAAAGCATATGAAGCTGTAATAGCATGAGAACTTGAGATAGAAAAATTTGAAAGAGAAGCTGTTCCTTCTAAAATTGATCCCGTTGGCATATTAAGAGAACCTGTTATATTTAAAGATCCTGATAAGGATAAATCATACTCATCAACTCCTGTAAAAGCATCTATAGATTGTGTTACGTGACCGGGTTTTATAGTATCCCCCGTTGCTATTCCTGATTTTGATAATTGTTTTGCCATGTCTATAAATATTATAAGTCTAAGTTAACTAATATAGTTGTATCACTCACATTTGAACTTTGTAAAGGTTGGGATAATTTTCCTACTGCTACTAATTGATTTGCATTATTATATAATCCTACTGTTGTGATGTAAGGTTGAAAATATGAACCAGTTAAAAAATCATATACTACCCCACTATTAGTACTACCTGAAATAGCTGATGGGTTTTGGGTATATGTGAATTCGTTTGGGTTTAAAGTGCATTTATATTGTGATTCATATATTGTCATTGTACTTTGAAAAGAACATGTTATATTAGACCCTGAAATCATATCTGCTATTTCATTTCCATATACTCCAGTACCATATCTAGAATAAGAATATATTCCTTCATCTATATTAGTAATAACAACTATTCCATGTTGGTAAATAATGTCCCCAATTCTTTCACCATCCCTAAAAATCCTACCTTCTCCATCATCTATTAAAGTTTTACTACCTCCTGATATGTAATTATATCTAAATGAGCCTGGTTTTATATATTCACCATATAAATTTGAAGGAATAGAAATTACTCCTATTTGTTCTCCAGAAGAAGAAGGGAAATATCTTTCAGCTGGAAGAGTATTTTCATTGTAATTTTCATACATTGGTTGATATGCACCTCCTTCAGCTGTTATAGTCCCATCTAAATTAAAGGAAGCAGTATTAGCAGGTGAACCATTAGCATTTAAAAGATAATTAGTGTAATATAATTGTTTAATAGAATTATATACTAAAGATTTTGATTGTTTTTGAACCTGACCTGTTTCTTGTGATCCAGATACAAATGGAATATTTAACCCTACTAATCTGTTAATACTTACATTTGAGTCTAAAAAAGAACTAGATCCCGCAAAAGAAAAACTTTTGTTTACTTTAAATGGAGTTACTATAACATCCGATGTTGTTAATGACTTGTAAACGCTCATTCATCTTAAAAATCTAGTTTAACCCTAATTAAACTTTCTTTAGTAAAGTCTTTAACTAATGGTCTTGATAATTTTGCTATTGCTATACATTCATTTGAATCATTATACATTCCTACTGTAGTAACATATACTTGAGGATTATTAATAAAAGTATCAAATACTACAGCACCTGTAGATCCAGATATAAATGAAGGATTAGTTGAATAATTAAATTCTGAGTTTCTTGCTCTAACAAATATAAAATCAGAAGAAACTGTTTCTTGGGAATTAACTGTAAAAGAACTTCCTAAAACTAAAGAATCAAATAAAGTTAACTGATTAGTACCATTTGATATATTTGATCCTGTATTAGCTAATACTCCTATGGATTCTTCAATAGCAGCTGGATTTAATAATACTGTTCCTAATTCAGGGAATAATAAACCATAAGACCCAGAACCTGGAACAAATCCTCCATTTGCAGCAATTGCACTACCGTTAGAACCTGATACTATTTGATATACTTTTGAAGATCCTAAAAAGGTTTGAAGATTAGTATCATTAGAATTATCAGTTAAATGTAATAATCCTCCAGAACCTGATAGTAATAGATTAAAAGTTCCTGGAAATATACTTTCTTTATATCTAGCTCTATCTATACTTAGTACATAAAAATCATCTGGGGTTAGTGTATTATTACTATTTCCAAAAATAAAAGATGAATTTTCATCCTCTAATATCATAGTCCTATATTGACCATATGTTGTAGAAGCTGGGGTAAATTGAGGAAAACCTGAATTAAAGAAAGCACTTCCGCTTCCCTTTATATTTCCATATGCTATGTCAAATTGAACTGTAGCACCCGCAGCATCGGAAGCTGTTTGGTATATAGATAAATAATATTCTCCTGAAGAACCTGCTTTTTGTACTGAAGAAGTAAAAAATGAAGTTAATGTTGGTGCATTGGTTGACCATGCTGTAGATTGTACTGCATCAGCACTAACTACAAAATCTTGAGCGTCTAATCTTTTAAATCCCATTCTTTAATTTTTTATGATGTGGTTGTTTGAGTTATAGTAACTGGTATTGTTAATCTAGCCCCGCTATCTAAACCTACTACTGTTAATGTTGTTGCGATTTGGGTATTAGTTGAAAATAAAGTATTTATTGTTGTCCCCCTTAAATTAATTTGAGATCCTATTACTGTAGATGATACATTTGTTCCTAATGTTGTTGTTGAGGTAGCATTTTGCTGTTGTGCTGCAGAACTTTGAACACCTACTCCATTAAATGAAGACATTGTTCTAACATCTGATATTGTTGCTGAGTATCCAGAAGTTTCAAATGCTGAAGCGTTACCTAAATAGTTTAATGTTTGTGGAGTAATTGCTAAAGATGCTCCTTGTTTTAATGTTATAGCTGCAAATCCTAAATCTAATACTGGTAAAACTGCTGTACCTCTTGGTAATGTAGCTACTTTATATTTCATTGTTTGATTTTCATCAGAAAAAGCTTCTAATAAAGGCATATTGTCTATTGCCTGACCATAAAATGCAGAACCTGAAGGGTTATTTGGATTATAAAGTGTATAATCTATTTCATCATCTGCTAAAGCAAATTGTGTTATTCTGAATGAACCGTCATTTTGAGCTAAAAGTTGTCTACCTTTTTTTGTTAAAATAGCATCAACTGTTACTACTTGATTATTTAAATATCCCATTTGTGTTTAATTATATGTTATAAATATGTATATTATTAATTTTCCATCCAAGTTACTTTTAAGAAGATGTACTTGATGGTGCAATAATGTTATTTCTTGTTAATATTTCTCTAGCTTTTGAAGGTAAATCTGCATGACTTGTTAAAGATATTGAAGCAGGATATATTATACCCCCAAAAGGGTTATTTGAACCAGGTGATGAACTTCCTGAGGTTTTTACTTGAAGAATTGTTACTGGAGGTGCTATATTAAAAGGGGATGGAAGGTTAAGATTTATTCCTTTTATTAATGAAGTTCCTCTATATTCTAAAGCACTTCCTGAATCTGAACCCGAAATAGGGGTAGCTTTTACTCTAATTTCTCCCGTAGGTAAACCAAATGGATATTCCGAAGTTGGTAATGGATTTGCATCTACACTAAAATTCGCGCCAAGTAAATTTAGCATTTCTTCTGTATTAGTAATTTCTAAAGCTTCTTCATCTGGGGTGATCAAATAAGAAAGGACAAAATTAGTAGTATAACCACTTCCAGGTGTACCAGAAGTAACACTTGATTTATAATAAGCCGCAAAAACACCTCCTGATGTTTGTGAATTAAAAGAAGAAGCATTTGTGTTATATTTAGTAGTAGAATTTACACTTGAATAATTAGGGTTAAGAATATTATTAAAGGTATAATTTGATTCAGGTACTGTTGCCCTTGCAGCTATACCATTAAGTATTAAATTAAAATTAACCGGAACATTAGGGTTAGTGCTATAGTCTAAATCTTGTAAAAATGGATTTTCTCTATATAATTCAACATTATTTATTAATATATCACAATCACCCCCATAAAATTGAGAAGTTAAATAAGGTTCTGGGATAGTTTCAATACTTGTACCTGTAGCATTGGATGAAGTGATAAATAGTCTAGATCCTTCTAATAATTTACAATTAGTAATATTAAACCCAGCTACAGCTCTTAATTGAATTGAAGAACCAGGTTCAATATTTTCTTTAGGGATATTAGCCTCAAGTTCAAATTGACTTGGATTAGGGTCTGATGTACCAATAAAACTACTTGTAGCAAATAAATAAGGATTTCCTCCTTCATCTGGGTTGTTTATTCTAGATGGTGGAATTATATAAATACCTAATCTTAAGGATGTACCTACTCCTATTATTGAAGTGTTCATACTACCTGTTGCTTTTATAAAAATATCTTTTTGAGAGTATGTATCAAAAGTATAATTAATGGAATTAGGATCAAAAAAATTTAAATTATCTACTAAAGATTGACTTATTGGGATTTTTGTTGAATTTACTTGAGTTATAGCATTAGGACTTGTGGCTGCTGTTACTAAATCTGTTGATAAAGATCCTGTAAAATCATATTTTAAAGTATTATTAGAACTAATATCAATATAAGTTGAAGAAGTAGTATCTAAACTTAAAGAATAAAAAAAATAATTTTGTTCTCTTGTAATACTTGTAACAACATATCTTTTAGATGTGCCATTAATATAAGGTAAAGTTATTTGAGTTAATGCCTCTAAAGAATTAGTTTGATCATTACCATTTTGATCTATTTTTGCTATTTTAATATATAATACTTTATTTGCCATTTTAATATTTTAACTAGATCTTGAATCATTATTAGGTGCTGCTAAAGGTGAACCTGGTTCAGGACCATAATATAAAGAAATATATCCATTGGTTGGAGAATTATCAGAATCTAAAAAGAATCCTTCATTAAAACCCGAAGCTTGTCTATAAATTCTTAATCCATAATTTGCCCCTACAAAAGCAGGATTTTTAAACTGTTCACAATGGGGGTTTAATTCTCCATTTGTTATTAACATAACAGAACCACTTAATTCACCATTATAAAACTCTTCTTGTGATTCATGTATAGTAGTTACACTACCAGATACGGAAGGGGTTGTAACACTCCAACTTTGAGTTATAGAAAGGTTATTTATTCCTCCAGGTGCAAAACTTTCGCTATTAAATTGGTTAAACATACCTGCAGCTCCACCTTCTATTTCTCCTACATTTATAGAACCTGTTAATTCTGATTCATTAGAATAGGATACCTGTGGTTGGGGGTATTTATTTCTTTCTAGTAAATGTTGTTTTATAACTAAACCTGAGGCTAAACTTGTTCTTGCAGGTATAAAATCTTTTATCATTTTAAATAATGAATTGTCAAAGAATTTTATTAATCTAACAAAATCTACTAAATCATAATTTTTAATATATTTTTTAAAGTAATCTTCACTTAACTCATTAAGTTCTGGGTAGATTTGAGCTGATGATGATCTTTGTCTTGGATCACCTATATAATCACCAATATTAAAATGACCTAATTGTCCTATAATATCATCATTAATTTGGTTTTGGGGTGAAAATGCTACCTCTAAATAGTTTACATTGTCTGTATAGGATGCACTTGCTTCTATATTTTGGGATAAAGATTTAATGGGTGATAAAACACTACCTGAAGCTAAAGTATCATTTTCAGATCTTATTTTATCTGTAGTTCTATTTTTAATACCTACTGCTGGTTGGTCTAAAAAGAATATTTCAGTATTGTTAGAATATAAAGCACTGCTTCCACTAGTTCCTGGGTTTAGTGTAAAATTACTATCACTAGTAAAAGAAGATGTAAGAGCCCAAGAACCTGTTACTTTAGGATGAATTGATTTTGGGGGAATTGAACCAAGTGAATTTGCTTTTACTAAATCACTTCCTAAAGAAGCTCTAAATGCTAATTGGTCAGGTGCACCATTAATACTGTTTCCTTCAAAAGATAAAGGATTCATAACATAATCCTTGAATTGATTTTCTGTTATATTAGTATTATAATATCTTATTTCTTGATATGAACCTGTAAAACATCCCCAACTTGCATTCCAACCACCATCAGGAGTACTTGACTCTACCGGGAAATTTGATAAACCTCCTATTAATGATGTTGGATTTGCTGTTGTGTTAAGAGAGGATGATGCAAAATACCCTATTGAAGTACCATCTGCACCATTGTATATTTTATTTCCAGCATATAAAGTTGCTTGAGAAGAAACATTTGTAGGATTATCTAAAGTAAATGCTACAGACCACCAACCTCCATCAAAGAAAGGTAAATATACACTTGCTGATGGTTTTGTTCCACTAAAGTTAGGATAAAATTTTAAAGTAGCATATTCATTGTAAGGATCTGCAATTGAACCGTCATATGAACCTGAAGTAAATCCTGAACCTGTATATTCTAATACCATTAAAGCATTACTACCTTCTAAACTCCATATAACTTGATCATTAACAGCGGCTGCTGATGTTATACCATCTGTTTTAAATCTAAATTCTACTGTTTCTGGTGCAGGTGTAGACCCATACCATCCTGTACCTCCATATTTATCCCATTTTGGATTTAAACTAAAAGGTGTTTGAATAGTTGCACCCTCATCTGTGTTTATTTTGTAGTTAAAATTATTAAAATATAAATCATAATCGTTAGCATTTACTTGGTCTTTCCCACCGAATTCAGATATTTTTAGTATAGTATCAGGTATACCATATGAAGTTATTAACGCTCGTAATCCAGAAATAGTTCCTTTTGATTTGAGCAGATATGGGATGTTATGGTATATTCTTTTATATAAGGATTTATTAGTATTATCCATTGATATCACATCATTTGATGCTGATATTAATGTGTCTACAAATTCAAATCCTGTAGGTACAGGCATTGATCCTGTTATTTCTGGGAAAGGAAATAAACTACCACCAGGAGTCATCCCTAAAAATGCTGTGTATAATTCTTGGTTAGAAAAATTATTTTGATATAATTTAACACCAAAATCTCGAATAGCATCAGCTACTAAATCTTTTGAAACACCAAAATCTAATCTATTATCTGCATTATATTTTTGAGTAATATCCTTAGTATATAACCAAATACTATCATAATATTCAGCTACCATATCAACAAATAAATCATATTGTTGGTTTGCTGGGTCTTCTCTTAAATATTCGGGTATAGATTTTTTAAGTTGATCTGGGTTGCTATTATCATAATTAGAAGCTGATAAAAGTAAACCCCCAAAATTTCCACTAGTTTCATTTGTACTACCTAACCATGTAAGTACTTCAGCACTACCTGTTAACATTAAAGTATAAGGAGGTTCTGAGGTAGATTTAGGATATGAAACCATAGAACCACTACTATAATACATGAAATACTCAAACTTATCAAAATTTTTAATTACTTTAGAAATATTAGTTTGTATAATCCTTTGACTAGTAGAAGAGCCTGTTATATTAGTTAGGTTAGTAATTTGGTTATTATAGGATTCAATTAATCCTACTTTATAATAAAAATTTTCTATACGAGTTTGAACAGAACTAAAATTAATAAAATCAGAAAAATTATTATAATCTACGCTAATGTTAATAGCAGATTGAGATAATAAGCTATCTATTTGATCTTGAGATCCTGTTGAAGCACTAGATATAATATCGTTATAAGATAAATTTAATGAAGAATTATTAACTTCATTTTTAACAGGTATTGTGAAATTAGGACCTTTTAAAAAGTCATATGTTTTTCTAACTACAACTTCAGGTTCTATAAAAATTTCATAAGCTAAAGGTTCACTAACTTCAGTTACTATATTTAATTTATCTTTTATTCCTAAAGAAGAAGGAAGAGGTTCATATAATTTAATTAATACGGAAGGGTCAAGAGATTCTTCGTTTGATAATTTAATATTGTTAGATATAATTAAATTATTATTACCAAAATTTAAATAAAAATCTAAAAAATATTCACTTTCTTCTCTTTTATCTATAAAATCTTCAATTATTTCTACTAATTGATCATTAGGTAAAAATGAACTTTTTAATCTTAGTTCTGTTCTATCTGTAGAAATTTCACTTATATATAAAATATCATTACTATCTCCTATTTCATTATTTAAAAAAGAATAATATGTTATATATTTACCACTACTATTTAACCCTACTGTACCTAAATCTGCGATTGGGTTAAGAGATAATTGGCTTAGGTTATTTTCTTTATTTGTTGGAGATGATTCTTCTATAGAATATCCTTGAAAATTAAAATTTGTTGCTATTAATTGTTTATTAACATCATAAACATATAAATCTACAAAGCTTGAAGATTGTAAAGAAGATCCTACAATATAAGGACCTAATAAACCTTCATCTTGAGGAGAATATGCTTGAACTTCAAAGGTTCTAGGATCTAGTGATGATAAATTAGCCATTATAAACTATGTTTCTTTTTAATTTTTTTAATAAAATCTTTATTTAAATTTAATCTACTAGCCCTTTTATTTTTATTAGAATTAGGATATTTTTTAAAATCACTAATAACCCTTTCTTCATTAGTAGGTGGGTCTTCAGTTGCTGGAGTAGTAGGTGTTTTTGGTAATTCTACAACAGGAACTTCTGGGATTTCAATTTTTGGTAATTCAGGAGCTTCTGGTATTGCTGTAGCTAAATCTGATAATTGTTGTTGGGATGCTAATAGTTGTTCTCTTAGATTAGATATTTCAGCTTGTAATAAACTTATTAATTCATTATCTTGTTCTGCTCCTATATATTCTTGGCTAGTTTTAATTAAAAATTCATGAGATAAAGTAGGGCCTAGTTCATTTATATTATAAAATAAAGTATTATACATATCAAAAAATTCTTGAACCGTAGGTTGAGCAGCTACTTGTTCTTGAATTGTTTTAACATCTAGTTCTTTAAAAGAAGTGTCTATAATTTTAGTATAGACTCTTTTATTAACTACTTTTTTATTTAAACTAACATTTTGAGCCATTATAGGGTATTAACTACTTTAAAATAATAATTATCATCTAATACTAGAGTTGAACCATTTATATTTGTTTTAACACATATTGCATAATATCTTTCAGGTTCTAATCCATTCATATAAACATCAAAATAATTTCCTTTATTATCAGAACTTAATTGTGTATAATTAGTATTATAATCTACAACATATTCGTTAGTTTCCAAATCTTTTATAGCATAATATGAAGCTGTTGGTAAATAATTTGTTCCCGTAAATTGAGATGCTGTTGAAAATACTCTAATTGGATATTTAGCTGCAACATTAAATCTAAACCTATTTACACTTTGTGGGGTAAAATAACCAGGATTTTCAGCTAATGAAGATACTAAATTAGTAGTATCTACTATACTAGCTGTAGCTGATCCAGTTAATACACTTGAATAATCTCTCCACTTAAATTCTAATTGTGGGGGATATATAGTATTAGTATCAACACTATAAAACTGCATTACAGGTTGTATTTGGGAATTTTGATTAAATTCAGCTAAATTTTCCCATTTAGTAATAAAACCATAATTTGGTAAAGATGAAGTTAAATAATAATCACCTAATGAACTACTATACCATAAACTAACAACATTTTTAACACTAATATTTAAATCTTTTTCACTGCGTGTATCGAATGATTGGGTAACTTCATATTTAGTACCATCAGATCCACTATAGAACCATGCTCCACCACCAGCTCCTACAAAAGTAGAATTATATGAACTTGTAACAAAATGATTTGTGTTATCAGTACCACTTGAAGACCAGGTTATATTAGAATCTTTAAATGCTGGGGAAAGCCAATTACATCCATCTGTTGTTTGAGGTACATCTAAATAAGTTCCTGTTCCATTCCACCAATATTGTGCTACAGGATGGACAAATGCTTCTATAGATTCAACTATGCCTTGAGCTGTTGCTATATATTGTCTAAAATTAACATCCCATTCAGCTCCTTTAATTTTATTATTAATAACATCTTCAATTTCATCTTGAACAAATTCTGTTAATATCCTAGCTACTTGAGGGTTTGAATCTACTGCTACATTTAAATTAGATATTTGGTTAACAGGGTCTATTCCTGTGTTCATATTAGGATAAAATGAATATAATGTAGCATCTTTATGAGGGAATATTTTATAGACTGCCATTTTATTTAAGTTGAGATTTAATTATACTTGAAACTGAATCATTAAAAGGTGTAAAATTAACAGATTGATTTATTAATTCTTTTTCAGGTCCAGAAGGGGGTGTAGGTTTAGATGGAGGTATTGGGGGTGGAAGTGGTGTTGGGGTTGTAAAGTCATCTAAATATTTTTTATTTGGGGAATATTCATTTAATTGAGAATTTATTATATTCCCTTTTAAATTTTTTAAAGGACCTCCTTGAGGTGCAGTTGTATTGCCAAATAAATTACCTGATTTTATATTGTTATAAGTTCCATTTGGAATATTATTAGAATTTGTTCTATTAGGCCCTCCTAAAATATTACTATTTTCTATATCCAATTCAGTACTTTTAAAAATACTATTATCCTGAACTTTATCTCCTTCAATACCAAAACCACTATTAGGACTAGCAGCTTCTCCAAATTTATCTAAATAGGTATTATTAGGAGTATAAGTGTGAGAGTAGTTATATCTAGGAGAATTAATGGGGCCTCCTGCTGGGTTTGAATTAGTTAAATCATAGCTTGTTTTATTTGCGGATCTAAACGTATCCCCATTAGAAACAAAAGGACTGATGTTTTTTCCTTTAGAATTTAATTCATCCTTTATAGGTTTATTAGCTAGTGATTGGTTTTTATTTAAGGCCATAGTTATAATTTTATAGTGGTACTACTTTACCTTTAATATCTTGATTAGGGTACCGTATTTCGAATATACTAGGATCTAAACTAGGATATATTACCCCATTTAAAGTTGCTCCTTCTATGTCATATCCATATTCAGAATATCCATTAGGGATACCTGCTTTATTTGAAAATTTAATATTTTTTACAGTTTGAACTCCTTTTACTCTATCTAATTTAACATATAAATCATTTATTATTATAGGTTGATTAATTTGCCATTTATCTCTATCAAAACATCCTTGTAATACTGATATACAATCTAATATAACTTGACTATTTATAAAATTAGGTAATACTATTATTTCAAAATCTATACTCATATTAATAATATAAGCGTTTTTAATTTCTATACTATCACCTATCATTTTATATTGTGATAAATAAGTTCTTAAATTTTTCTTTAATGTTTCTGTAGGAATATTAAATTGACCTTCACCATTTTGAGATAAAATATACATACATAAAGTTTCAACTGTAGATGTTTGTTTATCTAAAGTTGGTTTTTCCATATAAATTTTAGATATGGTTCCAAAATCTGAAGGCATGCTTGTAGCTCTAACCATATAATCATCTAATGTAACTGTTCTTTGTTGGGCTGAAATTGCTGATATTGTATTTTGTCTAATTTCTTCTACAGTATCTCCTGATGCTCCTCCATCTGCTGCATCTGGATTATTACATGCTAAAGAAGAAAAGATATAATTAGCTGTTGTGTTATTTAAATTAGTTTGATTAAAAAATGTATTGCTTCCTTCAATACCTGTTAAATCACCACTAGGTACATTTGATCCTACTCCACCACCTGTTAGATATCTTACAGTTAAAACAGTATTAGAAGGTGCTATCCCATAAGTATTTGTGAATAAAAAGTTTGTAGGTGAATATGCTGTTGTAAGTTTATCCTGTTCAAATGGTAAACCTATACCTACATTATCTGGATTTGGGGTAATTAGCTCATCTGTATCATTTGGATTACCTGATCCAAATTGAATTTGTAAATTTGTTTCTGAGGTAAATCTTGTAGCAAAACGTCTTTGCACTTTTTTAAGTTGTAATAAATAAGGTACTTCACCAGCATTAGCTACATTATTAGGATCATTTGGATTAGTATTTTTTATACTATCAAATACCATTTCTTGACCTAAATAATCTACTTCATTCCATTTATTGCCACTTGAGTCTATAATATCTAATACTTTAACTATATTAGGAGTGTTTATATTTACAGTTGGGAATTGTTCTGGGGAATTAAAAGTAAATTGTTCAGTACTAATTGTAGCTGATATTGCTTTTCTTGTTTTCTTTAAAAGAAAATACGTAGGAGTAGACCCTGCTGATTGGTATATTGAAATTTCTGTAGGGTCATATGAACTTGAAAATGAAAAATCACATTGATCCTGAATAATAAAGGGAGATATATCTGCTGATGAATTAATAACTTCATTTGCCCCAATAGTTAAAGCATAATTAAAATCAGGTACAAAATTTCCTCCTACTTGGATGGATGGAACTTGTTGAAATAATTCAATGTTTACTTGAGCTGCGCTTGTTACTTTTGGTTTATATCCAAACATATAAGATAATTCAAATAAATTATTAGTTTGTCTAGCAAAATTAGTATATGTTTCTAATAATTGATTATCTAAATAAAAAGACATTACATCACTTACATAAGATGCTTGTTCCATAAACATCATTCCTGGTGATGTAGGGGAAAAATCATTATAAGTATTAGGAAAATAAGTTTTAGAATATTCTATTAATCTAGCTCTAATGCTGGAAAAATCTCTACTTAAGTATTTTATATCTCTATTTATATTTGTTGCCATTATGTAAAGTCTATTTCTATTGTATCACTTATATCTGTGTTTATAATTTCATATTTAAAAAACACAGTAATTTCATTTGTTTCTTTTTGAGATAGGATTTTTAAATCTAAAATAGATACATTAGGGAAAAAAGTTTCTAAATTAAGTTCTATATCTTCTTTTAAAAAATCTAAATTATCATCTACAATTTGTTCAAAAATAAAAGCTCTTAAACCTGCTCCAAATGTAGGATTTAATGGTCTTTCTCCGGGGTTTGTTAAAAAATAATTTATTAGATTATTTTTAGTAGCAGCCGCTGTTGTATAATTAGATTTAAATACTCCTTTAGAAGAAAAAGGTATATCTACTCCTACAGCAGCACTTTTATTAAAGTCAATAGGTGATATTTGTTTTGCTCCAAATGCCATTATTTAGTCATTAATCCCATTATTTGATCCATATTAACTTCTCCATCAGGTAAACTTCCATTTGGTGATGTTGTATCTCCTGCTCCTTGTGGGTTAAATGGTTTATTGCCAAATCCTTGAGCATGTGAACTATTCATATTTATTCCTGTTTCACCTATAATATCTAAATAAGATTGTCTTTGTTCTTTTAAAGATTTTTTAGGTGTTTGTGTAACAGTGAGTGTAGTTGGTGATGTAATACTTTCTTGTACTGGTTGTGTAACTACAGCT
>VMHT01014324.1_pt1 | contig 16522 bp, 8 predicted proteins | sample 4693611 | NCBI WGS metagenome assembly VMHT01 (sample SAMN12280063, study PRJNA550983) | marine metagenome | isolation source: seawater sampled from same location over 5 years 0.02-0.2 micron viral filtrate | place: USA: collected off the coast of southern California halfway between the port... ... | reverse complement strand
GCAGTTTTAAAGACCGTATTTTTTCTATAAGTACTTTGTGGTCTAGCGGGTACTGGTCAACGTCAATGCAGCCCCATTTGCAGTTGTTATCCTCGTTGATTGGAATAATGCCTACGGACGTGCCTTTGCCGGACAGGTGACCTTTCCAAAGTTTCGTGGTCCGTGGTTCTTTGACGATAGAGGCTTTGCCTGTATTTTTACCGTTGGATTGGGTTTTCTCTACCTTATACGTGCCGTAAGCCTGTTGCAGGCCATCGAAGATGGCAGAAAACTTTTCTACAGACATGGAGATTCCTTTGAAAAAGGTGGGCCGCAACTATTGTTACGGCCCAATGAAACTTAAAACGGCACTTCGTCTTTAAAGTCAGGCTTGTCAGCCTCGTCGCTTTGGTGTTTCACAACCACATCCCCTGAAGCAATGCTTGCGCGGAACTCACGGGCTCTTATGTATAGGCCCTTATCTTCTACGGGACCTATGCGTGACATGTCCCAATTGTGCCACTTGCCTTTACTGTTTTCTTCCGAGACAGATTTAAGCAGGTAGACAGAGCTAAAACGGGGTGGTGTGTAAGGTCCGTTTTTGCCTGTCATTGTAATGGAACTCATCATGCTGTTCCATTTGCGGCTCTTTTTAAGCCCCGTGCTTTTCATCGCGATTAGCGCGGTTTCGGCAGAGCCGTCTTCGTTAATGACGATAACGAAGTGTTGGTGGGTTTCTTCGATGTACGATCCGTCACCGCCAATAACCATGTCTTTGTTGGTTTCACGGTCACGTTCGAACGGGGGTAGTTTGTCTGTTGGTTCGAAGACGGCGATAGGAGCGCCTGTACCCGCCCCTCTAGGGGCCCATTGAATAAACCTGCGCTGGTAGACGCAAGGTATCACCTTAACCCCGTCAGCGCCTCTGTGGACGCTCTGTGACACGGTATTGTAGATATCGCCCTTCTTACCCTCAAAGTCTGGGTCATCTAACAGGCTATCCAACCCACTGATGATTTTTAAGAACGGCAGAGCCAGATCGTCTTGGCCCATATCCGATACGCCAACTCCGGCGTCAGCTTCAAACATGGATTGATCGAACTCGACCAATTCTGTTGTTTCTTTCTTCTTAACAGCACCCATTATTTTGCTCCCTTAATAATGGCTCTTTGACCGACGTAGGCTCCAAAGAGTTGGTGCGGGAAGTCTTCTCCCGCTTCGATGCGCTCTTTAACGAACGCTTTTAAAGTACCCGAGTGAATACTTTCGTTTTGGCTTGTAGGATAACCTTGTTGAGATGCGAACGCGTGAAACGCACTGGCTTGGTCATCCTCACCTCTGCCAAACTGACAGGACACAATGTTTTTGATGATGTCATCAAACCCGTTGTCTCGCAGCCAATCGTATGCTGCAGGACGATCTTTGACTAAGATACTTGCGCCGTAGGTTGGTTTGACTTCTACTGTGCTACCGTCATCCAAAGAAAACTTAGACAAGCCTAAGTCAGCCATTGTTGAGGGTAGGTCCTCATCGGTAAGTTTTAACAGATTCTGCTTCTCGTCTTTAAGTTCGCGGTCAAGCCGCTCCACTTTCTCTTGTTGCTGTTTGATCTTTCTTGCCAAACCTGCGACGGTATCCAAGCCGCTATTGTCCAGCTTTTCAACGGAAGATAGTGTTTCTTCATAGTCTTCCTCCATCATGTTTAAAATATCGTTCATTTAGTACTCCTTTTTTAAAGACCCTTTTTACGGCCTTGACAAACACCTATATACATATACAGTGTAAGGCAGTCAACCCCCAAGGAGAACAAATGTTAGAGCAAATAGATTATGATTATAAAACAAAGCCTTTCAAGCATCAACAAGACGCTTTGGAAGAATCTTGGTACAAACCGTTTCACGCGCTGTTCATGGAGATGGGCACGGGTAAATCCAAAGTCGCGATAGATAACCTTGGCATACTATATGTAGAGGGTGATTTAAACGCGGCACTAATTGTTGCGCCAAAGGGCGTCTACGACAACTGGGTGCAAGGAGAAATACCCGCTCACTTACCAGACAATATAAAGCGCAAAGTCATGCGGTGGACGCCCGCCACATCCAAACGCTACTCCGAGGAACTGGATACGTTTATTGACGAACCTTTTGACGGACTAAAATTCTTTGTAATGAACGTCGAAGCGTTCTCATCGCCCCGAGGTACGCGGGCCGCGGGACGTTTTCTGGTAGCCAATCCCGAGAACATGGCTGTTGTTGATGAAAGCACCACGATAAAGAACCGCAACGCCCAGCGCACCAAGAACCTAATGGCGTTAAACCCGTACATAAAGTACAGGCGTATACTGACAGGCTCTCCGATTACAAAGTCACCGTTGGATTTATATAGCCAGTGCAGGTTCCTTGATCCGAGTTCTTTGGGCTTTGCCAGCTTCTACGCGTTCCAGAGCCGCTACGCGATTACGCAGAAGCGTGTAATGGGTTCGCGCAGCTTTCAGGAGATAACGGGATACCGTCGGTTGGACGAACTAAACGAGCGTCTGTTGGGATTCAGCACCCGCACGTTAAAAGAGGATTGTTTGGATTTACCCGATAAACTGTACATAAAGCGCCGCGTTCCGTTGACCACGGAGCAAAGCAGGGTGTACGATCAGATGAAGTCATTGGCTTTGGCGCATCTTAACGATGACAACATTGCCACGACAACCAGTGTTCTGACACAGATCATGCGGCTCCAACAGATATGCTGCGGATCGTTTCAGCCTGATGTGGGGGATTTACAGGAACTAAAGAACAACCGTCTGCCAGAATTAATGGATATAACAGACGAGCTTTCGGGGAAGGCTATCATTTGGGCGACGTACACTAACGACCTCCAACGGATAGCACATGCCCTGCGCGACCGTTTCGGGCCCGATTCGGTCGCAACTTATTACGGTGAGACGCCGCAGGACCGCAGACAGGAGATTGTTGAGGAGTTCCAAGACCCTGACAGCCCGCTGCGGTTCTTTGTGGGACAGCCCAAGACGGGCGGCTACGGCATTACTTTGACGGCGGCTAACACTGTGATCTACTACAGCAACAGCTACGATCTGGAGATACGCTTACAGAGTGAGGACAGGGCGCACCGGATTGGTCAAACTAAGTCGGTGACGTACATTGACCTCGTTTCCCCCGATACCATAGACGAGAAAGTTCTGGACGCTTTGCGGTCCAAGGTGAACCTCGCGGGCAAAGTACTGGGTGAAGAAGTTAAGGGGTGGTTGAGTTAGGCGCTACGGTACTGCATTGGCGTATACTTTGGTTGGATAACCCGTTCAGGTTTTCTGGACGGGGCGAATCTTTGAAAAAACTGATCTATCTGCTCCTCCGTTGAACGCGGTTGCCGATAAGGTTCTGCGTCCCCCTCTTTTGGCGCAAAGAGTTCTCTTCTAATCGTTTCGCCCTCGGTAAGCCCTTCGTCAGGAAACATGTTTTCAAAGCTGTACTTTTCATACAGGTCGCTCTCTTCTTGTGTAGGGGGTAATTCTTCTTGTACTTGCTCCACTACCCTGTCTATGACTGCGGGGTCTACCGTATCTTGTGCTGCCATAATCCCTTGAGACAAGCTAGAAGGACGCATACGAGGTTTTAAGGGCATTCCTTCTAACTCTTCTCTGTACCCTGTTTCCCCTCTTAAAAGTGGGCGCGGAGTAAATACTTGCTCACCTTGCTCATTTACACCGGACCCCGATCTACCCTGTTTCTCATCAGGCGCAACGCGACCTAATATTTTTTCAATATAATTTTGAGTTTCAGCAAAGGGAGGAACACCTCGGTAAGTTCTTACTCTACCGGGACCTGCATTATATGCAGCAAGAGCAAGGTCGTAATCGCCCCTAAATTCTTCAAGCATAGCGGACAAATATTCGGCACTAAAACGTATACTATCTTCTGCGTTAAAAGGGTCTGATAAAGGTGTAACATCATATCCGGGATCAGCGGCAGTGTCAGGCATAACTTGAGCAAGACCCTGCGCCCCACTAGCTTTATTCACCGCTTTTGGATTAAAATTTGATTCCGTCTTTAATAAGTTAAACAGCACGTCAGGGTTTACTAAAAATTCTTCAGCATATTTGTTTATAGTATCTTTGTAAGCGGCTCCTACACTGCCTTCACCACCATTACTCATATAAACAGGTCCGCCGTCCGCGAACTGTTGGAAGTAACCAATGCCCTGCGGGTCCGGTCCGCGTGTCGGGGGTGGCCCTGAAACCTCGCCGCCGCTGGCAAGCCCCGTTGTTTTTAAATATCTAAAAAACTCTTCACTTGTTGGATTTTTTTCAAACAGATATCGGAATAATTCTTTTCGGGTTCTCTCTCCCGGTATAGGTTCGTTTGCAGAATTGTTTTCATCCAACATTTCTATTATTTGAGGCTCAAACAATGAAAATCCATCATCAAATTCAATGGCGTAAGAGGGCTTCCCGTCAATTTCGTAAGAATCAATTCTAAAGTTTACGTCATCAAAATAGCCTTTGCCACGTCCCTGCGGCTTACTGAAAGTATCCTCAAAGTTGCGGATACCATCTCCAAAAGGGCTTTTCGTAGGCGGCAAGCCTCGCGCAGGCGGTGGTTCGTTTTGACTCCTATTATTAAAAAAATCTTCTAATTCACGGTTTGCTTCGCCCCCTCCCGCGAACTGTTGATAAGCGCCAACGCCCCGCGGTCCGCGGAACATGTTTCTCGCTGTCTCGTTCAGGGTTCCAATACCTTGCATAACTTCGCCCCCTTGAACGCGTCTAATAATAGTTTGTTGACTTCTTGGAATGTCCTCCGTGTCTTCGGGAGGAGTTGCTCTTCTTTCCGCCGCGGTCATTTTTAAACGTGTTTGAACATTTCTAGCTTCAACCTCTCCAGAAACGGCTCTGTATAATTGTTCTAAATAAAAACGGGGGTTGTTTCGTATACCCTCTGCTTCGGCTTCTGCAAACTCTGCCGCATACAATTTGTCTCCACCCGACTCCTCTAACATCTCTGCTACAGATTTTTTCATAATTTCAGGGTTGTCATACGCGTCAAATACATCCTCCGGTATTTTTTCATTAGCAAAATTTATTAAAATACTAGCTATTTCATCATAGTCGTCTGCAATAGGTCCATATAACCCCAATGCTGCATCGTCTAAATTTGCTCCCTTTGGAAAATTTTCTTTAAATTGAATGTAATGTTGTAATTCATGCGAAGCTACGTTTGGTACTTCGTTATTTAAAACGTAAGTTGTTAAAGTATTTGTTGAGGGCTCAAATTCTCCATATAACCCCAACTGTTGATCTGCTTCGGAAATGTCAGCTATGCGAATACTAGCTTCATTAGGATAAGCCTTGGGGAAAACAGTTCCTTTCAAAACGTTATCTACATCCGCAGGAAAGTACATTCCCCCTTCCGGGTTTTGATAACCTCCCGTTGCCCGTCTGATCGCAGAGTCTGAACGTAAAGCCATTTTAGAATCGTCTATTTCAACCACCAATTGTCCGGCGGCGTTAGAACTCACCCCTCCTAAAGAAGGGTCTTCTTTTTCAATTATTTGGTTGGTTTTTGCCCTTATTTCAGCTTCGGAAGCACCCCTCATTCTCATTTGCCTAGCAACTTGCAAAACTTTTTTTGCAACGGGTCTTCCAGCTTTTTCAAGGTTTTCGGCACCAACGTCACCAATAAACATTCTGGAAGTATCGGGGTCAAACGTGGCAAAATCCGCTAACCGTGCGCCTTTTGCTACCGCCGCCGTCGCACCGCCCGTAGCAACCATCCCTGCAACTTCCATTGCAGCCATAGGGTCGCCTTGAGCCACGCGATTATACAGAGACTCTAAGCCTTCCGCGCCAGACTCCGCCACAGCTTGAGGGTTGTTGTATAAAGATTTGGCAAACGCTCCAATACCTTGAACGGTGTCAGAAACGCCTTCGCCTAAGCGGTTAACGCCATGTTGAAGTATGCCAACAGGTAAACTAGTTTTGCCGCTTTTAACACTGTCCCGCAAGGCTTCACGCCGCTCGTTGCGGTAATCTTGCTCAAACTGATCCATGCTAAACTCAGCCATAGCTCAAATCCTACACGTAAGGGTTCTTGTACATGTTTAAAAGTTCTTGGTACAAATAAGGGTTGTTTTGACTAGGTTCAGAACGGGCGTACTGTATGGGTTTTAAAATGTCCGAGATCGTTGCCTGTTCCACGCGGTCTTCTTCTCCCGTTACAAATGTCGGAAGCCCTGAACGAATTGGTTCCACTGTAGTTCCGTCGTCAACGGATATAGCGCCTGCGTTTACAGCCATGTTTATGCCGCTACCCATCATACCTGCCCGCGCAATGTCGTCATTATCGCTAGAGTTTCCCATTTGAAGGGCTGCTTGCCGCGCCGCATGTCCACTATTTAGGGGGCCCAACTCTGGAATGGCGTTTAACGGTTGATTGCTTCCAAAATTAACGTCCAAAAAAGGCCGCGGGCCGCGTATTCCTTCTGGTTCCGAAGTTTGATATGCACCTGTTCCGGGGCTATAACCCTCGTTTCCCTGCCATTCGCCACCCACAAAACTTCCGCCGTCATTACCCCCAAAGGTATTTTGCATACTTTGCTCAAAAGAATTGCCGCCGCCAAAGGTTGAGGACCAAAACCCAAACTCAGGGACGCCGCCGTGGCTCGGGAGCCCCGATCCGCCGTTCTGTTTTAAAAGCATGGCTTCCGCGGGCGTAATGTAGGCCAGCATGTGCGGCTGATCGCGGATCACGGTCTGTCGGGGTATGGACGCTATGCCCTGTTCCATTCTGTTCATAACTTCTCCACCTTCTGCTTTAGCCTGTGCGCCGCCTAACGGTATATCAAACCTCAAAGAATAATTGGGTTCATCTCCGCTATAGCCTACCCTAAAAATACCGTGTTTTCCCACTTTAATTTTTCCAAGACCCGTTGTTCGTGGTTTGCGACCTGTTCCTTCTTGGTGGTTGACATCAAGGCTAACCCGACCAAAGTCGGCTCCTAGGTTAAATCGTTTAAGGGTTCCGTTTTTTGTTCTAACTATTTCTCCCTCTGGAAAAGTGATGTTACGGTTGTTTCGAAAATTCTCTAAGTCAAAAGCTCCACGTATTTTATCTTCACTTTCTGGATCATCAGGATTTAAATAAAGCTCTCCTTCGACGGCAAAACCTATTTGCCTGTTATTGTCGTCTACAACAACGTCACCATCAACGCTCTCTTTTTTTTGAAAAGAATAGTCGAGGGAGGGAGTTATGTTTCCACGGGAACTTCTAAAGGTCTTTTGAACACCACTATCTAAGGAAGACAATCCGTCTCCGGCGCTATAATTTAAACGGCCCTGAAAAGGTGTTTCGCTCATCGAAACAATCCTCCTATGCCTGATCTAACATCGCCCCCGCGTTTAAACGTCCTAAAGATGGGGTCGTTTGGAAATAAAGCCTGACCCCTGCGCATAGTGTCACTACTCGTTGCTCCGCTACCAGCGGAGTCAACAGAAGCCGTCTGGACTCCGCTGGGCACCGGAGCAGGGGCTGGGAGGACTCCCCCACTCGGTGGCTTTTGTGAGGAGTTGCGCAAACGCTGCAACCTTTCGTAAACGGCATCAGGGTCCGCGGGCCCTCTCAGCCTGCTTGGAGCAGTGTTAACTGATGCCGGAACAACTTGCTCCTCAGCACCTCCCTCAACAGGTTCTTCATATGGAACATATTCTTCCTCGGGTTTAACAATCGGTCGCAAGAATACCGCGTCTCTGCGCGAAATCTGTTGAAAACCAAACTGCGCCAAGAAGTTTGAGATTAGTTTGTTGTTTGCTGCGCTTTGACGATCATTTTGTAATTCCATCGTAAGAGTTCGAAACATCTTGGGGTCTTGCATTAACATGACCATAGCCTTGTTAACCGCGGTTTCTGGCGCACGAAGGAGAAGGTCTTGAAACACCTCTGAACCCTCCTTACCCGCAACCATACCCGCACCCATTGCGTTTCCGTCCGCACCAATGCCAACCTTGGACAGAAGGTCGTTCATCTGTTGTTGCGCTCTAACACCTAAAGTAGCACCCAACATTCTGGCAGAGGTTCGTTTTGCTCTCGTTGGATTTTTAAAAAGAACATTTTCTAACTTTCCTTCCTTGAAAGCTTCTTCAACATTCATCATTTCTTTCAGGGCTTGACGAACACCGTTGACATGTTCTTCGGTCATTAAGTCCTTTGACTTCATCCATTCCATTAAATTTACGTCGCGTCCCGTCATATTGGGCAACGTGGTGAAAAGCGTGGTGAACAAACTTCTGGGGTTCATATAAGCATCCCCGCCTGCTTTTGTTGCAGCATAAGCAAATATAGAGTTTCTTAAACCTGCTTTGGCTTGTTCTTGTGTGTACTCGGTGCCATCCGGACCAATAATATTGGCCCGCGGTTTCATATTTATGGTTATTTCCCCATCAGGAGAAATAGCGATGTCTTTTTTGTTTTTAATTAAACCTTCTAAATAATTTAATTGTTTAAAAGGATTGTCGGAACTTATGGCGTTAGCTACAACCTTACCCGCTTTTTCACCTGTTCCAATTACGTTGTCGAGAGCTTTAAAATCCTCTGACCTTTTAAAAAAAGCAACGTCACTTTGAAAAGTACTTACAAGGTTCTGTGCTTTTTCTACGTTCACTAAATCTTCAGCAATTTTAGGATATTTAGCCAGTATTTCTTGGTTAGAAGGTTTTGCTTTAAAGTTTTTTAATTTAGTCGGGTTTATCTGAAGTATACTCTCTCCCTGACGGCCTTCCCTTGGATCAGGCTTTTCTTCCGCAATTTCGGAAATAATGTATCGCAAACCCGTTTGATACGCGCCGTCAACATCTCCAACAGTGTCTTCTGCTATATTCGGTTCTAACCCCATTTGTGTGCGAATAAAATCTTTTGTAACGTCCAACTCTCTTTGACGAAGACTAACCGCGTCGTTACCGCCCTGTTTAAACAAAAAGTCCAGCATACCCTCTCGGGAGATACGGGGCCGACCTTTGGAGTCAACGTCGGTAAGAGTTCCTAAAAAGGTTCGTTCCGTGACAGCACGAGCAGCGAGTGTGAAGGCTCTTGCCTGATTGTATGTTGCACTGGCAGTTTCGTCGGATAATAGGTCTTCATTCATAGCGTGAGCTAAGTTCTCTAGCTGACGAGCTTGCGAAGCACCGCCTCTGCTAGGATCGGGAACTTTTCTTAAAACTCGTGCTTGAGCTAGTAGCTTACTACGAACGTCCCTTAACCGTGTAGCTGTTAAAGGATTTTCTAACTCGTCTCCAGCATCTACTGAAACCGCCCCTTGCGCCGCACTCGCCGCTTCCTCTCGTGCCCGTAATTGTTCTATCGTGGCTAAACGATCTAAAGCTACACCTAATTTAGCGACCGTGCGAGGATTTTGATAATCTCGGGCCCGAGTGGTATAAACCTCAGATTGACTGCGAAGATAAGTAACCTTGTCGTCTAAACTATCCATTCGATTTACGCGCTCTATGTCGCGCTGCAAGACACCAAAATTTTCCGTGCCACGCAGACCATCTTCAGACTCTCGAAACTTTTCAAGGGCTCTTGTTAATTGAACCGATTGTTGCTCTGAAGCTGCATCTGCGCTTTCCATTAAAGAGCCATCAAGGTTTCTCCCAAAATAATTAAAAATCTTTGTGAGGTCACCTACTGCGCCTTTAGGCAAAGAAGCAAAAAATCCCGCTTTATCTGTTTCGGACTTAAATTTTAACCCACCCTGTTGTTGATCCCGATCAAATACGGTCATAGTGGCGGGCAGGTTTTCTTCGCTAAATCCTTGTATCTCGTAGGGACCAACTTCGCTCCAAAAAGCAGTCTCCCTTTCTTTTACCTGTTTTAAAAAATTGTCCAAACGATCATATATTTGACCCGAAATATTATACTTTTTTAACTCTTCAGGGTCGCCACCAGAAACCCTGTTTAAAGCTAAGAAAAACTTGTCTAATCTTTCTGTCATGTTGTTTGTTAGGCTTTCCTCGAAAAGACCTTGCTCAAGCGCCGCAGCAAAATTAATTGCTTCCGGTGACCCATCTTTATCTCTGAGGTCTAAAATAGTCTGTTTTGCCTTAGCTAAAAATTGTTCCCGTCCTTTTTCCGTTGCAACAGTTAATTCATCACTTACACGCGATAAATCGGCGTCTATCATACGAAGAACGGGTGTTAGAGAACTGTCTGCAGTAGATGCTGCTAAAGACACGCTTCCTACGTCTTCTGGAGCGTTTAGCAAAATATCTAAAAATTGATTAAGTTGATCCTCCCCCGTATATTGGTTGGACCTCTCTATAGCATCAATTAACCGATTTATGCCTTCTTTTTGGGTAGCTTCAGACAAGGTTTCTGCGCGGTTTGTATAATATCGTTTAGCCAAATCACGAATTTTTTTAACGGCAGTTTTTCCTGAAGTTAATGTTAACTCCGCAACGGGACCCGGAACCGCGGCTCCAATAAATTCACCTGCAAACCGACCCAATTCAGAGTCAGGAGCCACTGATTCAGCAGCAAACGCCCCAACCCCTGCGCCCGCGGCACTAAGAGCCTCTAAAACAGGCGTAGCAAACGGCGCGGCAAACGCCTTTTCTTTAGTCGAGGAGATAGCCCCTTCCGCAGCGGACATTGCCCGCATACCTAAAGGCCCCTTTGACGGATCAAAACCTAAACGACCACCAAAATATTTTCCGCCCTGACGCGCATCTAACGCCTGTTTAAAAACACTGGGTTTTAAGCCGGATGAGGCCTGCGCCAACTCCATCATGCGTTGCGCAGTAGGCGACCCACCTTTGGATACTCGTTGGTAATTGTCTATAAACCTGCTTGCACCCAAAAAGTTAGGGTCCGCGGTGTAGCGGAAAGACATGGTTAAGCTTGATGGATTAAGACCCAAAGCCGTAGTTTCGCCCCAGTTTTTATACGCGTTTAAAGATGGAACAATAGGGTTTGGTTCTCCTGCAGCGTATTCTGTTATGGCTTCGCCAACCTCTTGGCCCGCACCCGCCCCAAATAATCCGGTAATTCCGTAAAGCCCTAGTTTAGCCAGTATTTGAGGGTAAGTCTTTGCAGGCATCCTGTCCGCAATTTTCTTAGCCCCTGTTAAAGCTAATGCCGCACCTTCGCCCATTGCCACACCCTCAAGAATGTTTTCGGCGTAAGATTTAGCTAATGCCGATAAACCGGGAGCAGTGCTTCGGCTTGGGTCATACATCCCAAAGTCGTCAACGTTAGAAAACAGGGACAGTATAGCTTCGTCGTTGTTAAAGTACGCAAGGCGCTGTTCCTTAGTCATGTCCTTAGTAAGAGGCATCAAATCCAATATAGGAGCTTCGGCACTTCGTAAACTTTCAATGTTGAAGGACAGTTCCGGCTTAACAGAAGCTCCCGCTCTATTGGCTAATGCAGCCGCGGTGTTACTCAATCCATAAGTACCCAGAGCTTCATCAAGCGTATCTTCAGTAAACTGATAGATAATACCTGTTGACAGGGGACTGTTTAACGTAGCTTTTGGCTGGTCTTCACTCATTAGTCTTTACCTTCCACGGGCTTCACAGGCTTCGCATTATCTATTAAAAATTGTTGTGCCGCTTGGGTTCCGCCTTTTGTTTCTCCGCTAACGGAAGCGAACCCTTCAAATTGACGTTTAAACGCCAATACTTCGTTAAGAAGGACTTTTAAAGTTTCTTGTCGGGCATTGGTTTTTTGCACCTCACCTCGGCTTAGACCCGAAGCATCTCCGCCGTATTCAGGTAATTTAGCTGCGTTTTCTTGCATACCAGAAGCTAGTTGAGTAGCTAAAGAATTAAACGTGGCTAAAGCATCAGCATCAGTTCTAAGGAAAAAACCTCCGGGTCTAATGTTATCTATAGTGTTAGCAATGTGTCTTTGAACAAACAAAAGCACCCTATCGTCTTGCAAAGAATTAGACAACTGTAGCAATCGCGTAGCAAAATTATCTAAAGTCGCTTTGGCTTTGGTTAGATTTTTAACTTGTGGACTAACGGGCCCTTTTTTACCAGTAAGTTCAGCGTAAGCTTCTGTAAAACCCTTTTCTATAGCGCCCGCGACCCGTGAAACGCCGATAGCTTGCGAGTAATCTACCTCGGGATCAAAGTAACTGGTTCTTGTTCTACCCTGCCAAACTGGAGAATTTAAAGCAACCGTCCCATCAGGGTTAAGTATTTCTTTTTTAGCCTCGCGCAAATATGGAACGGCCTCTACGTTTACTTTGGCGTCTGGATCAAAGTAAACCGTTTCCTTCGGCTCTCCTTTAGTAACGCGTTTTAAAAAGTCAGGGTTTCCGGCTTCAATAGCCTTTTTAATTTGGTCAGCTAGTTCGGGGGATGCGCCCTGAGTGTATACACCCTGCCCTTGATTCCAAACCATTTCTGGCTTGATGTAATCAAGCACAACCTGTTCGTAAAGTGCAGGGTTTTCCAAGGTGCCGTTAGCGTAAGCTTTTAAATTATCGGGGTTTGTTAGGTACGATAATTGAGATGTTTTAGCATCACTTCCAACCTTAACTAACGACTCGGCTCTTTCTTTAACGCCCAACATACCCATCTTATACCGTTCATCCAAAGCCGCCTGCATTTCAGCAATGGTTATTTGCTCATCGCCCTGCATCAAACGGTGCCTTGTAAACGCGTCTTCAATGGACGCTCTAGTTTTAGCAACCTGACGATCTATCTCAGCTTGACCTATGTCCATTTCTTTTAACTCTAAACGGAAATCTTGCTCAAACGCAGACAAGTTAAATGCCGCCTCTCGGTCTTTTCTCTTCTCAATGCCCGCGTAGGTACGAGCTAGAGCCGCTTGCTGCGCCTCATGTACCTGTTTATCTTCTCTTGCAACGCCCTGTAATTGATCCTGCAACCGTACCAAGGTACGTGAATTGCCCGCTTGCAAGTTAATTTTAGCAACGTCAAAGCTTTGTTGATACCCCATTACCTCAAGCCGGTTGTCTAACTCTAATTCAGCTTGAATGCGGTAGTTTTCCGCAATGTATCCTTGCTTAAGCTTGTCAGCTTCTTTAGTGTTATCAAAGCGTAAGGCTTCAAGCTTTTTAGCGTTTTCTGCCCTACGGTCTTCCAATGCCAAGGCTCTAGTTTGACCCATGCCCGCCTCAATAAGCCTAAACTCAAATTCGTCATCCTGTAACAAGGCGCGAAACTTTTGTTGGCTCTTTTGTCTTTCTTTTTCCAGTTCTCCTCTGGCGTTAATTTCAGCAATACTTTGAGTTCCAGAAACGGTTTGCATAGCTTTTTGAGCAGCAATCTGGTTTTCAGCAATTTGCATTCGAAGATCGCGGTCACTTTGACCTTCTGCGGCAGTAAAGCTTTGTGTTTGTAATTGACTTGCCATGTCATTAGCGGCCTTAACGTTAGCCAACAAAATTTGACCGCGGCGTTCTTCCGCCGTGTCCATAGATTTTTCTGCCGAAGCCAATGCATCCATTCGAAGTTGAACGTCTTGCTGTTCTTGTAAGGCACGTTGTGCCTCAGCATCTCTACCCGCTTGCTGAACACCCTCAAGCACCTGTGATCGCGCTGCGGCGTTAGCAAGCCTTTCAGCAATAGAGCCGCCCTCCGTTTCACCAGCAAAGGCCAAACCAAAACGAGCTAAATTAAACATTGCATCGCTTTGCGCTTGATTTCTTGCACGTTCTAGTTGTGCTGCACGTTCAGCGGGAGTACCTAAAATACCCTGACGGGCGGCTGTAGCACGGGTTAAATAAGGTTGAAGTTCTAAAGGAATCTCCGTATCAGGCGTTTGTACCGCTAACGGTTGCGGAACATCGGTCAGAGGACCACCACCGCCTTTTTTGACCTCTCCCGCGCTTTGGTATCCTCGGACCTCTACGGGCCCACCCTGCCTAAAATTTACGGGGGGAGTGTTGCCCGCCTCCATCATGGGAGCTTCCATCGCGGGCTCCGGCGCTTGGGCCATCATTAAACCACCGACGCCCCCAGACATCGGACCTTCCATCTCAACGTCGCCCGCTATGCCCCTCATTAATTCCCCGACGCCGCTGTTTAAAGCACCCTCTTCCGTCATCATAATAGCGGGCTGGGTTAAAGTTAAAACCGACTCAGGTGTTTGCCGCGCATCCTCGGGACCTACTAAACCAGCAAGTTCCTCGTACCGCGCATTTAGGGGCAGATCATTGCCCCGTAACCCGTTAATCAGGCTTTCGTAGTCTTGGGCTCCGTCTATGTCTTGCATCATGCCTTCCATAGCCATCATGCCCGCCTGTTGACCCTGCGCTTCCGCGCCCATCAAAGCTTGTTCAGCACCCGCGGGTGGCATGGGGGGAGGAGCCATCGGAGGTGGTGGCATCATGTTGGGGTCCATCGGAGGACCGCCCATTGCCAAGCCTTGAACACCGCGACCCATCAAAATGTCTTTTTGACTAATGCGTCCGTCGCCACTTAGGTCGGGGAAACTTGCTTCGCCGCCGTTGCGAAACATCTGACGCTTCATTACGCTACGATTCATCATTTAGAATAACCCCGCTCTTTGTGCGCCTGTCGCTGCGCCTAATGCACCTATACCCAAGCCCAATGCCGTTTGAAAGGGCGAAACTTGTGGGGCAGAGGATGCCGTTAGTGTTGAAGACCCTGTTGGTGTACCAGAGTATATGTCCGACAAGAAGCCGTACTGTTGATAAGGCTGCGTGTAACGCTGTAAATTAGACATGCGCAACGCATCCAAACCCGCTTGCTGCACACCGCGCTGATTCGCGCCCGTGGTCATTAAGTTTTGAATATCCTGCGTGTTAAGGCCCGAGTACATTTCGCCCAGACCAGCTTGCTGTATTCCAAGCTGACCCAAACCTTGACCAAGACTACCAAGCCCCTGACCTAAACTGCCATACGCACTTGCCGCCGCCTGACGACGGTTCAGGGCACTTTCCAGACCCGAAGCTGCAAATTGTTCTGCCGACATGCCCAGAGCAGCCGCTTGTTGTGCCGCCGCTTGCTGGCGGGCCATCGCGCTTTCATACGCACTCTGACCAAACTGACCCGCCGCTAATCCCATCGAAGCACGTTGTTGTGCCGCCGTTTGACCCCGACCTTGAGCCTGTTCAAAAGCTGCCTGTGATCTTTGGGCCGCGCTTTCGTAACCCGCTTGACGCATTTGGGCCGCGGTCCGCGCTTGTTGTTCTAGGGTGTTTCGCCCTAATTCAGCTTCTGCAATGCCCTGCCGTGCGCCGCCAAACGCTCCAGAAGCGACGGCATTTGCGCCTAATTGTGATTGCTGCATTTGACCCGCACGAGCAACATCTTGTAAAGCCTGTTGAACCGCTTGGTCTTCGTATTCATTCATAAAACCGCGGGCATTGCGGGGATCATAAGCGCCCGTAGTTTGAGCCATGTCCCGCATTGCGCCGTAAGTATTAGCTATTGTAGGAACGGCGTCATATTGTCTGCCCGTTCTTGCAAGTTGCTGCATTCCGGCAGAAGCTATGCCTTGAGCCCTGTTTGGATCGTATTGTTGGCCTGTACCCGCAAGAGACGCGGCTCCCGCGCCCATGTAGCCTTGACCCTGACCCACCATCCCCGTTGCGCCCTGCAATGAGGCCGCACCCTGATTTAGGTAGGGCTGATAGGCCCCGACGCCCCGTTGGGCCGCGGCTGTTGCAGCTTGCTCCGCGGGACTTAAACCAGCAATCTGATAGTCCGGCGGTAAATCACCCGTTTCAATCTGTTTTTTAATAAACTCTTGCGTGTCCGCCAGCAGCCCTAGTCGGTACGCCTCAATGGCGGGGTCTTGGCGGTTAATTACCGTTGATGTGGTCATGCTACTGCACCCCCCTCAAAAGCTCGCATTATGTCGTACATCCTACGAACCCCCTTTTCTCGGCTTCCGTTACCCGCGCCGCGGACGGCCCGTGCGTTCATTACAAACTCACCGTCGGAAAGCATGGCGGGAATGCTGTCGGAAGTCTCGGTTCCGCGGCCCGCGATATACCCCGTGCGGCGAGGGAAATTCTGCATTTCTCCGCCAGCCGCGGCGTACTGAGGTTGGTTTAGGTATTGTTCATACAAGAGTTGTTCTTGTGACGGCACCGCAATGTCATCCATTGTGGCACGGCGGTACGGAACGTCTGGAACGCCAACGCGGTAACGTTCAGGGTTTTCAGCTAACCGATCCTCTGACGGAGACGTTCCGTCGTAGGGGTCTTCTAACTCTTTTTCGGGAATTGGATCATACAAACCCATTGGTGCAGCTAAAGCGAGGCCCGCCCCGATTGTTGGTACAAGGTTAATGCTGCCTGCACTATCAGCCATTTGTTTTGCTACAAACTTTCCGTAAGCTTCTGTGGTAGGGTTCATTCCAGCATCCAGAGCCATTTTCTGAGCGACTTCGGGAGTAAGACCTTCCGTGCCCTGCGTATAGAACGCGTCCTTGAACCCTTGAGGAACTTTGCCCATAAGTCTTTCATACATAGACGGGTCAGCGACTTGTTGCTGGACTGCATTGCCCAATTCGGCTGCTCCTCGAAGCGGCGG
>VMHT01089340.1_pt1 | contig 16527 bp, 24 predicted proteins | sample 4693611 | NCBI WGS metagenome assembly VMHT01 (sample SAMN12280063, study PRJNA550983) | marine metagenome | isolation source: seawater sampled from same location over 5 years 0.02-0.2 micron viral filtrate | place: USA: collected off the coast of southern California halfway between the port... ... | reverse complement strand
AGGGTGAGGTTGGCGCGGCGGGTTCTAACGGAGATAAGGGCCAAAAGGGTGAGGTTGGTACAACGGGAAGCACAGGCCCAACGGGACCAACTGGCGCGAAGGGACAAAAAGGTGAGATAGGTAATACTGGCCCGACAGGCCCGACAGGCCCGACAGGACCAACGGGAGACAAAGGACAAAAGGGAGAAATCGGGGCAACGGGTCCAACAGGTTCTGCTGGATCAAATGGATCTAAAGGCCAAAAGGGTGAGGTTGGAAATACGGGTCCGACTGGAAACACGGGTTCAACGGGATCAACGGGTCAAAAAGGACAAAAGGGCGAAGTAGGAAATACAGGCCCAACGGGTCCAACGGGATCAACTGGCGGAACGGGAAGCACGGGTCAAAAGGGTCAAAAAGGAGAAATCGGGAATACAGGACCAACGGGTCAAAAGGGACAAAAAGGTCAAACGGGAAACACTGGATCAACAGGATCTACAGGGTCAACGGGTTCTAAAGGTCAAAAAGGCGAAGTGGGGAATACAGGACCAACGGGACCGACAGGCCCAACGGGAAGCACTGGCCCTACGGGTTCTACGGGAAGCACGGGTTCAACAGGTCAAAAGGGTCAAAAGGGCGAAGTTGGAGGAACGGGTGGGACGGGTCCAACTGGCCCGACAGGTCAAAAGGGTCAAAAGGGCCAAACAGGAAGCACGGGACCAACGGGACCAACAGGACCGACAGGATCTACAGGGCCACAAGGATCGACAGGTAGCACAGGGGCGAAAGGTCAAAAGGGACAGAAAGGCCAAACAGGAGGGGGTGGAAGCACGGGGCCAACAGGTCCGACAGGAAGCACAGGCCCCACAGGCCCCACAGGTCCAACTGGTCAAAAGGGCCAGAAAGGTGAAGTGGGGAACACGGGTGGCACAGGTCCAACGGGTCCAACTGGCCCTACAGGAAACACTGGCGGTACAGGCCCGACTGGTCCGACTGGTCCTACTGGACCCATTAGCGGAGTCTTTAGTGGGGTGTTTAGGAACACATCGGGGTATCCATTCTGGGAAAATGCTCTTAATGTTACATCGAATTATACTATTACTGATGGGTATAACGCTATGAGCGCGGGGCCAATTACAATCAATAGCGGCGTTACTGTAACGGTAGGTTCTGGCGAAACATGGACGGTGGTATAAATGAGTACTCTTAAAGTAAATGACATTGAGGAAGCAACGTCTGGCGGGGGAAAAATATTCCCCGCTAGGGCAGTTGGAACCCTAAACGGCACAGGTACGATCTCGCTAGAAACTTCTTTAAACATTAGTTCAGCTACGGACGTAAACACTGGACGTTATGATTTTAACTTTTCAAACAACTTTAGTGGCACTAGATATTTTTCGTGCGGCACTTGTTCTTACGATGCTAGCTCAACCTATTGGCGTTCACTTTCAAATCAATATTCTGGGGGAAATATGGATCATGAACGCACAACAGGAACTGCTCGGGCGGGATCATATAGGTCAACGTGGGTTGATGCTCCAAGCATCGGCTTGATAGCACATGGAGATGCAAGTTAATGACCAAATATCGAGTAATATTTGATGATCCAGATCACCTAGACGAACCAACAAAGGTTCTTGTGCCCGCACAAAATTGGCTAGATGAAGCTATGTCTGGTGGCTTGCCACCTATCTGGGTGTATTGGCAATTACAAGATGATGAGCAGCAAGCCATTAAAGAAGGGCGTCATAGCACCTTTAAGCATGATCCAGAAAAATACGCACTGCAATTTACTGCGCCTCGCATTGGGTGTTTAACAGAAGAAGAGGCAATGCAGTATCTGTGTATGAAGGATTTGCCTCGCAAGTGTTGGGCGCAAGAACACAACCGCCCCATGTTTAAAATCGTGCGAACCGAAGAAGTGCCGAGCAATAGGCAATTTAGGAACGCTTGGGAGATGGCGGCATGAGTACAATAAAAGTTGACGCAATCCAAACGACCTCTGGTCAGAGTGTAGGATCTTGTCTCGCGTGGGGTAACTTTGAAAATGTAAGCGGTCCAACTCTTCGCAGAGCTTTAAACGTAAGTTCCTTAACTGATGTAACAACTAACACAACCGATGTTAATTTTTCTACAGCTTTTCCAAACACAACCTACACGATTACAGCAGCAGAGCAAAACGGAAGTAGCACCACTCACGGAAACTTTTATGGTTGTCATTGGCGGGTGGTTTCTTCAAGTCAAATAAGACAACAATGGTACAGCACAGATAGCAATTTCCTTGGATTTGCTTGCTTTTCATAGGAGATAAAAATGACAACATTTATAAAAATTGGGGCTACTGACTACAAGTCTGTCGACTACACCATTCCAGCGGAGCGCACGTTTCGTGATGGTTGGGAAGCTAATACAGATACAAATGTAATTTCTGTCAACATGGCAAAGGCTAAAGATATCTGGCGCGATAAGATACGCGCAGCAAGGGTTGAGCCGCTGGTTGCGCTAGACACTGCGTTTATGAAAGCTTTAGAAACGGGTGCGGACACGTCGAGTATTGTTGCGGAAAAGCAAGCTCTCCGTGATGCCCCTGCTTTGGCAAGCATAGAAAGCGCGACAACTCCCGAAGAACTTAAATTAATTCAACCAATTCCAAATGTGACAATAGAATGATTAAAATCTCAAAGGTGGACAATGAGACAAAACTGGCAGATGTGGTCTGGTGGGCTTTCCCATGTAGACCTATCAACGATATTTACGGAAGCCTCTAAGCTAAACACACAGGCGGCAAGAACCTTTAACAATGCGGACACAAGCGTAAGGTCAAGTGATGTTGCTTGGTTAAGCGGCAACATTGCGGTTCAAGATATTCTTTGGGGATATGTAAAGGCGGCAAATCAAAACGCCTTTCACTTCCAAGTAGAAAATATATGCGACATTCAATTTACAGAATACCACGCAAATAAGGGGGGTCACTACGATTGGCACATAGATGTTAATTGGGATGGCAACGAAGTACGAGATAGGAAGTTAAGCGTTACGGTGCAGCTTTCAGACACAAGTGAATATGAGGGCGGGGGCTTTGAGTTCGCGGAATGTCAAACGCCAGACGTTTCATCTCGAGTTAAAGGAACGGTCCTAGTTTTTCCAAGTTATTTGCAGCATAGGGTTTTGCCTATTACAAGCGGCACAAGGAAAAGCCTTGTCGCATGGTTTGAAGGCCCAAGGTGGCAATAGTCTATCAAATCTCCCTACATGGTGATGCTTTTGATGCAAGGGGGAAAGAATGGGCGCAAATAATTGCAGAGAGCGGTTGTAAGCCCGATAGAGCGTGGGTTGATCCCCTTCTAGGGCGAGGGTTGCTTAAAACGGAGTTTGGCTGCTCAGTGAGCCATTTTCGCGTGTGGCAAAAGATAGAAGCCTCAAATCGCAATGGAATAATTCTGGAAGAGGATGCGGTTTATCAAAGCATAGATCCAAGCGCGATTGATACTTTATTGAAGGAAAATGATAGTGTTTGGATGGGATACCGCTTTAATAGTCTTGGCTATTGGTATAATTGTCATGCTTACGGTATTAGACCAGAAACCGCCAAAAGATTGATTGAAGGTTTTAGGCATAAAATTATTCCCGTTGATGAATGGGTGCCTTCAAAATTAAAATGTAAGTCAAATTTCTTTTTCAATCCAGAAATTGTAAAACAAATTCCAAGGTCAATAAGACCAAGCACAATAGAAAGTGGATCAATGAAAACTCATATCATAACCGTTGGAACGGATGAAAATAAAATGTGGGGTCTTGAGCAATCAGCCAAGCGTCACGATATAACCTATTCAAATCTTGGCGAGGGCGTCGAGTGGTGCGGCGGCACGATGGAAGGTCACGGCGGCGGTCAAAAAATCAATCTTGTTCGCAATCATCTTAAAACCCTCCCGCCTCACGATATTGCTCTTTTTGTTGATGCTTATGATGTTTTGTTTCTCGACAATATAACTGTAATAAATGAGCGGTTTGAAGATTTTAAATGTGATATTTTATTTGCTGCCGAAAAACTTTGTTGGCCCGAGCCTACGAAAGCTCCAGAGTTTCCCATGACACCCACCCCATACAAATATCTAAATAGTGGTGTTTATATGGGTAACGTAACAAGCTTAAGGCACTTTTTAAGCGAGGTCGTAGCAAATGATCAAGATGATCAGTTATGGATACAAAAAAGATACCTTGGGGAAAATGGCTTAAAAATAAAACTTGATCACGAAGGATATATTTTCCAATGCGATGATGAAGTAAGCTTTGACGGTCAACAAATATCTAATGGAATGTGCTGCCCTTGCATATATCATGGTAATGGCGGCGATGATGCAAAGGCAAGATTTAACGCTTTAGCGGATACGTTTGGCTATATACAAAACGTTATGGAAAGCCCTTCAATCAATTTACTTAAATATGACGAGATTGCAAAGGATATTCTTATCACTCCCTTTATGTCAAAAGATCATTGCAAAATCATAATTGATGCCGCCGAAGCAGTAGGTGGATGGGATCAAATGGAGGGTGACAAATTTCCCGCGCAAGAGATTAGGGCCAATAAGCTTGGTATATGGACGGCACTAGAGGGCGCATGGAGGGATAAACTCGGAAAGATTGCGGAAAGCAAATGGACGCCAATGGAACATATTGGTTTACGGGATGCTTTTGCTATGCGGTATGCGATGGATACGCAGACTAGCCTTGCGTTTCACACAGATGCGTCTTTGGTAACGGGAAGCGTAAAGCTTAATGACGATTATGAAGGGGCGGAGTTATGTTTTCCGCATCAGGATTTTTCAAATATCAATGTTCCACTGGGCCATTGTATCTTGTTCCCTAGCGCCGTGACACATGGACATTATGTTTCTCCACTAAAGTCTGGCGTGAAATATTCTTTGACGATGTGGACAAGTCGCTATCGGGGTGACGTAAATATATAAATTTGATAAGATGCAAAAAATAGAGGTTTTTTATGAACGCTAATAATCCGTTTAGTACGCAACCATTTTCAGCATCTACTCATCTATATGTTTTAGGCGCTCAATCTATTACAACCGCCGCGCCTAGTGTTCCTACAACGGCTTTTACTCAAAATCACGTTCTTGGTGCAAACGGGATTACAACGGGTGCGCCTGTTATTGATGCGGTATTTATATCTGGAACTCAAATTCTTGAACCGCAAGATATCACAACGGGCGCTCCTGATGTACCTACCGCAAACATGGCGGAAGACGAAACCTTTGATACGCCAAACTTGTTTACTGGTGCGCCGAGTGTTCCGAATATAAGCCTTGTTCAAAAGCATATTCTCAACGCAACCGCTATAACCACGGGCGCGGTTTCTATAGATCAAACAACTCTAATCGTAACAACTCCACTTTTGACTAATGATATTTTAACGGGATCGCCTACGGTTGGAAGTGCAACCATAAATCAAGATCATATCGTTGCACCGCAAACAATAAGCACGGGGGCCGTGTCCGTTGGCTCTGCCGCTATCTCGCAAGTTCATGTTTTGGCGGGAAATGATTTAGACACGGGTGCGCCCAACTTAGGAACCGCAACGATAAATCAAGCTCATATCTTGAGCGGAACGGGATTTGATGCGGGTGCGCCAAGCGTTGGCTCGACAGAGATAGATCAAAATCATGTAATAACCCCAAGCGCGATAAATACGGGGGCGGCAACCGTTGCTAATACCGCTATCAATCAAACACATGTTTTAAGTACATCGAGCGTTTCTACAGGGACGCCCGTTGTCGATAGTGCTACAATGTCTGAGGAAGAAACGCTTGCAGGGTCAAATATAAATACAGGAGCGCCTATTCTCGGGTCCGCAACGATAGATCAAGAACATAATTTGACCGCAACAGATTTGTCATCAGGAAGTCCAAGCTTAAGCACCGCCTCAATAAATCAAAAACACGTTCTTGTCGGTGACGGCTTCAATTCTGGAAATCCTACGCTTGGAACGGCATCTATTTCTCAAAACCATGTTATAAGTCCACAAGGTTTTGCTACAGATGCCGTTGATATTGGGTCGCCGATTATTGATCAAGTGCATATCCTTACAACCGCAGACGTTACAACGGGCGCTCCTAGCGTTCCAGATATAGCCATTACACAAGGGCATAACTTTACAGCATCAAATATAACAACGGGCGCTCCCGTCATTGATAGCGGAATTTTAAATCAAAGCCACATTCTAGGCGGTCAGGGTATTACTACAGGAGCGCCAAGCGTTCCTTCGATTGATCCAAACTTTATTTATGGGTTGGCAACGGCAAACATCACAACGGGCGCTCCAAGCGTCCCTAGCGTGGCCTTTGGGCAAAAAAATATTCTATTAGCAAATGACATCACAACGGGCGCTCCCATTATTCCCGATCTTTTGTTGAACGCAAGTACGGGTAGAGATGCAAATGAAAAGGCTAGTGAAAATAGCGCTGTAGAAGAATTATCGCAAAATATCGTTGTAGAAAGTGCTTCTAAAAATTCCGCTATTGTATCGGAGGTAAACGAGGTAAACGAAGCTGCTTAACTTACGTGATGTTTTCGTGTAGAGTGCGGCAAGAAACTAATGGACGCAGTAAATGGCTTTTTACATTAAGCAGAACGATACGGCACCAATAATTCTTGTAAGTCTTAAAGATGGAAATGATGCTGTTGTTAGTCTTACGGGAGCGAGTGCGATTTTTAAGATGCGGCCCGTTGGTCAATCTACCGTAAAAACAAACGCCGCCGCAATAATCCATAATGCGGATAGTGGGCAAGTTCGATACGAGTGGGTCGCGGCTGATACCGACACGATAGGATCATACGAAGCGGAGTTTCAAGTAACCTTTTCCGATGGAAAGATTGAAACATTCCCAAATTCTGACTTCATAAGAATTACAATAACGGATGACATATCATGAGTGGATTGACTGTAGCAGTAGAGCCGACAAGGGAGCCGCTTACGGTTATGGAAGTTCGGGACGCGTTAAGGCTTGACGATGATGTAGATGAAACCCTTGTTATGAGCTACATCATAGCCGCAAGGGAATGGTGCGAAAATTATACGGGTCGCGCTCTCATGACGCGAACTCTGCATCAATTTATTGATGCTTACCCTAGATACACGGATAATTTAACAGAAGGATTTTATACGGGCGTCGAAAAACAGATGCCAGTTAATTATTTAGAACTAGCAATATCTCCCGTAATATCGGTTTCAAGTATAAGTTATTTTACAGATAGCGGGGCAGATGATCTTGAATATGCCGTCACCGTTGCGGGCGGAATTTTCTACATTGATGGAACGGCGCAGCCCACTCTCACGCTAAAGAGGGGATCGACTTATAAATTTAAACAGGATGACAGTAGCAATAGCAATCATCCCTTTCGGTTATCAACAACCGCAAACGGAACACATGGTGGAGGATCGGAATACACAACTGGCGTCACTACAAGCGGAACGGCGGGAAGCTCGGGAGCGTACCTTCAAATAACGGTTGCGCAAGATGCACCTGACATTCTTTACTATTATTGTTCAAATCATTCCGCTATGGGCGGCTCTTTAACGATTACAAATCAGGATGTTGAGGCCACATGGGATCTTAAGAATTATTTTGTTGATACTGTTCGGGAACCTTCTCGAATTTTACTCCGTGATAGCGGATCATTCCCAAGCGATTTGAGGGCCGCTAACGGTCTTAAAATAGTTTTCACGGCGGGATATGGGACAACCACTCAAAGCGTCCCAGAGCCGCTTAGAATAGCCATGATGCAGTATTGTGCGTTTCTATATGAGCATAGGGGTGACTTTGAAAGGTTCCCGTCACCTCAACCGCCTAAAGTTTTGAAGCAACTTTTAACGCCATTTATGATTATGCGTTTTAGCTCGACACCTTATTCAAATGTTATTCGTCAGGAGATCGGTTAAATGTCTATCGGTTCGATGCGCTATAGGTTAGAGATCCAATCTCCAACAAGGACATCCGATCTTGGAGGCGGATCTAGCGTAGCGTGGACCAAGGTTGCAACCGTTTACGCTTCTATTGTCCAAAAAAAGTCTGATGAAACCACATTTGCGGATAAGCTACGCGATAAGCTAGAAAGCGTTGTTCGCATTCGATACAGACGGGACGTAACGACAGCAAATAGATTGGTGCAAACCTATCGCAGGGATGGAGTGCAGACCACTAGAACCTTTACAATCAAAGGCGTTTTAAACGTTGAAAACCGCTTTAAGTTCTTGGAGCTTGACGTTGAGGAGGGGGTAGCTGTTTGAGTATTACAACCCGAGTCACTAGGCAGTCAAGTTACAAAAAAGTTGTGGGCGGGTACAGAACCGCCATTGAGCGCGTTATAGCTTCGGCCATTCAAGACGTAATGAACACGGCGAAGCAAAGCATACAACAACATGGCAGCAGTGATATAACATATCAAAAGTATAATCCAAATCGAACACACACAGCGTCAGCACCAAAGAACCCACCAAATTCTGACACAGGCTTTCTTGTGTCTAATATTCATGCCGTCATGGACGCGGATAAACTTGGCGGCGCTGTCGAAAGCAGGGCGGATTACTCGGTGTTTCTTGAATTTGGTACAAGCAATATGGAAGAAAGACCGTTCTTGCAGCCCGCGCTTGAGGAAAACAAACCCAAAATACGGGCGAAATTTAAAAAGTTAAGAGCGAGGTTTACATAATGGCTCTTCATTCTTTCAATCTACAGAAGGCAATATATGCAACGCTAAATAGTGCGACGATTACGGGGGCAACGGTTGCAGATGTTCCTGTGTATGATGACGTTCCCGAGGGTACGTCCGCGCCATATATTGCGATAGGAGAAGAAACCGCCATTGACGCGGCGGTAAAAGATAAGGATGCAAACGAGCATACCTTAACAGTTCATGTCTGGTCGGAATATCGGGGCAGATATGAAATTAAGCACATTATGGAACAGGTCTATCAAAATCTCCATAATGCTGCTATAACCGTATCAGGTGCTTCTTTGGTGAACCTACGAAATGAGTTCGTAACAACACTGCAAGAAGCCGATGGTATAACAAGGCACGGGGTCATGAGATTTCGCGCCGTAGTGTTTGACAGTTAAAGGAGAAAGAACATGGCGGCACAAAAAGGCTCCGCAATGCTTTTACAAATTCTAGAAGGTTCAACGTTGACAACAGTCGGCGGGCTACGGTCAACGGGCATCACGTTTAATGATGAGGCCGTGGATATTACGAATAAGGATAGCTTGGGAATGCGTACCCTTCTAGCGGGTGGAGGAACGCAATCAGTGAGCATTTCGGGTTCTGGCGTGTTCACGGATACCGCAACGGAGCAAGCGGTTAGGACGGCTTATTTCGCGCAGGCGAATACATCTGATGGGACCGCAGCGCAGACCGCCGCATTTGATAGCTTTCGAATTATTGTTCCTGACTTGGGAACATTTACGGGAACGTTTATGATTGCTAGTTTGGGTTACTCGGGAGAGTTCAACGGAGAGGTTACATATGACCTTACCCTTGAAAGCTCTGGCTATGTAACCTTTGCGTGATCATAAATGTCTTGGGTCCGTGCTGAAATAGAGGTTGATGGTTCAACCGTCTCGGGTTGGGCCAAAGAAAACCAAGAGTTCACAATACCTTTTTCTCCTGACTTTGAGGCGGGTAGCCGCTTCAAGGTTGGAGGAAAGGCATTCGTGTCTGTCACGGTGACAAACGTGGCGGGGCGTAGTGAGCAACTTGTAATAAGTGGAAAGGAAGTAAACGATGACAAACCCAAAGAGGGGGGAGCTAAAGCTAAAGCTCGGAGAGAAAAGCTATGACTGCAAGCTTAACATGGATGTTCTTGTTCGTATTGAGCAGAATTTAGGCGGCTCTCTTTTAAGGTTGGCTAACAAAATGCAAGAGGCAGATATAAGCGGGTTGCAAATGGTTTCCATATTAACGCCAGTTCTTAGGTCAAGCGGAGAGGATCTTAAAGATTCAGACGTTAAAAGAATTATATGGGATGCTGGCGTCACTTCGACAATTACAACATGTGCAGAAATAATAGCTTTTATCGTTGGTGGTAATGAGGGCGACGAGGGAAACGGAAAGTCGGGGGACAACTTGTAGAGGATTTCCCGTGGGATGATTGGCTGCGTTTGGCTCTTGGCAAAATGCGAATGTCATCTCAGGAATTTTGGAACCTCTCTATGCACGAGTTTTTGCTTGCTGTAGATGGCTTTGTTGAATTTCATTCTGACGGAAAACCCCCGCCGTTGACGAAGAATGAATTAGACGAATTGATGGAGAGGTATCCAGACTAATGGCTGTTACTGTTGATGAGTTAGTTGTCCGAATTAAAGCGGATATGTCTCAGCTCCAAAAAGAGCTAAAGAAGATTGAGGGCAATGTATCCAAGTCAACGGATAAGATGCAGTCAAGCTTTCGGAGGCTCGGGGCTACCTTGGCAGCGGTTGGCGGGGCAGCTTTAGGTGTTCAATTTACAAGAGGTATTATTCAAACAGGCGTTGCCGTTGATACCCTTGAGCTAAAAATGAATACGCTTTTCGGATCTGTCGAAGATGGCGCAAAAGCATTTGATGCACTTGATAGCTTTGCAAGTAAAGTTCCTTTTTCTTTAGCTGAAATTTCTGCGGGCGCGGGTCCGCTTGCTGTTGTCGCAAATGATGTCGATGACATGAACCAACTTCTGCAAATAACGGGTAACATTGCGGCGCTAACTGGTAGGCCATTTAATGAAATGGCGGGCCAAATACAGAGAGCTATGGCGGGGGGTATAAATAGCGCTGAGCTATTGAGAGATGACGGCATTAAGGCAATGCTTGGCTTTGAGGATGGGGTCACGCATTCTGTTGCTGAAACGGTAAAACGACTGCAAGACGGATTTGGCGTTGGCGGTGAATTTGACGGCATTATGGACAAGATGGCGAAAACCGCAGGCGGCGCAATGTCTATGGTTGGTGACGCATTTTTCCAAATGCAAAAAGCAATATTTAAGGCGGGCGTATCTGATGCGGTAATTAAAATCTCGGCAGCGTTAAGAAGCTTTCTTCAAGCCTTAACGCCCATTCTTGTTCAAGTTGCTAAATTTGCAAATGTTCTTGCGAGTGTTCTCGCGCCCGCCTTGCAACTGTTGGCTGATAACTTGCAGCTTGTCACAATATTCCTTGGGTTACTTCTAGCAAAAATGGTTGCTGTTCGGATCGCTTCTCTTGCGGGCGCTGCTGCAACGGCGGTTTATGGCGCGGCTAATGCGGCTCTAGCCGCTCATACTGCGCTAGCGACTACTGCCCTTACGGGAGCGCAAAAAGCAATCGTCTTAATGATTGCGGGGGTAAAGGGTTTAGGCGTGGCCTTGGCAACAGTTGGTAAAATCTTAATGAGGTTTTTACCTTTCGCGGTTCTGGCGGGTTTAGCTTATGCGGTTCAACTTACAATACAATTTGTAAAGGGGGCGGGGAGTTTATCGGACGCGCTAAAGCTAACAAAAGATGTAATTGTTGCTTTTGTTGATATTTCAATCGCTAAGTTCGATAAATTCATAAAGAATATTAGAAAATTTGGGCAAGGCATAAAGGCGTTTTTTGCAAGCTTAATGATCCAAGTAACTACTTTCATTAGGGACGGAATAAACAAAGCCATACGAGGGCTTAATCACGTTTTAGAAAGCGTGAAGATAAAAGCGATTAAAGAATTAGATCGAGAGGATATGGGCGTTGGCGGGTTTGAAAATATGCGGGACAACGCCCAAGCCGCTATTCTAGGTATAAAAGCGGACATTTCAATTTTAGATGAAACGATTCAAGGCTTAAACGATAAGCTTTTCATCACAATGGCAGCTATGAAAGATGCCTTTGCCAAAGGTGACATGGAAGAGGTTGAAATAAAGGTCCAAGAAATATCCGCTCTTAAAGCATCGTTGGAGGATTTAGACGATGGTATCGAAAAGCTTACCCCAAGAATGCAAGTCCTTCACGATGCGGCGACTTCTTTAGGGGATGGGGTTACTGGTGCCTTCCGCAGTATGCTTGATGAAACAAGAGTTACAATGGCTGACATGGGGGAGATGGTAAAGCAAGTTGTTAAAGATATGATTGCTGAAATATTTAGACTTGCCGTAGTCAATCAAATGATGAACGCTTTGTTTAGCGGGGTGACTGGTTATCAATCAAAGCCGACTATGCAATTATTCGGTGGTGGTTCAGCGGGCGGCGGCGCAGCTTACGGCAATCAGCCAATGCTAGTCGGAGAGCGCGGGCCAGAGTTATTTGTCCCTCATAGCGCGGGCCGTATAATGAATAACGCAAGCTCAAAAGGGGCGCTGGGCAACGGTTCTACGGTGGTCAATCAAACAATCAACATAGAGACAGGCGTATCGCAAACGGTGCGGGCGGAAATGCTATCGTTGCTGCCAGTCATAAAAGCGGATACAATGAATGCAGTAGCCGACCAGAACAGGCGCGGCGGATCATATAAACAGGCTCTTGCGTAATGTCTCTTATTACCATTCCCTCAACCCCTGCTTTCGTAAAATCGCGTTGGTCTATAGCGCGGGCGGTTGCTAGCTCTAAAAGTCCTTTCACGGGTCACGAGCAGGTTTATCCCTACGACATGGCTTGTTGGCAAGCTACGGTTTCACTTCCGCCTATGAAGCGGGCGCAAGCGGGCGCGTGGCAAGCCTTCTTTATGCTTCTTAAGGGTAGAGCAAACACGTTTCTCTTGGGTGATCCTGACGGCAAATCGCCGCATGGTGAGGCGACAACTTGTTCCGTTGCGTCCGCCGCAAGTATCGAGGCAACTTCAATAAGCTTAACAATTAATGGAACGTTAAAAGCGGGGGATTATGTCCAATTCGGTACGGGTGCAACGTCTCAACTTCATATGATTACGGCGGACGCAAATGCGGGGACGGTAACGGTAAGCATTGAACCCGCCCTAAAGGTTGCCGTTGGAACGGGTACTGCGTCAGTGCTTAATACTGCATGTGTTATGAGAATGGACGATAACCAGTTAGGTTGGGATGCGGATCATGTTAGCAAGTATGGCTTTTCCTTTAGCTGTACGGAGGCACTATGAAGTTGAGCGATGCAATACTCTCTCCCGCCGTAGCGATAACTCTTGCAGTAATTGGCGCTTTGGTTGCTATGTTTAGATTTGTTTTTACCAATCAGAAAAAAATTGCGGTTCTTGAAGCCCGTTATGACGATATAAAAGATCTGCTTAAAGAGATGCGCGACGAACAAAAAGAGCTTAGACGCGACGTTCAGAATTTAGCTAAGAAATAAAATGTGATATAGTATGGGCATGATTTGCGCCCTAACCTTTATTGCTTACGGAATGTATCCCTTTGGGATCATGTATAAATCTTGTATATATAGATGTCCTCCGCCTTCGTTTTATTATGATTATCCAAAGGTAATAAGGATAATACCAGAGGCGCAATGCTTTCCATATGTGGTTGTGGGACGTGATACATGATTGACCCATTTACCGCATTAGCCGCCGTTAAATCCGCCGTAGCGGCGGGAAAGGAATTGGTCAACGTGACCAAGCAAATCGGAGAATTTTTTGACGGGGTCGATGAGATCCGCGCCAAACATGAAAAGAAAAAGAATAGTGTTTTCTCACCGTCTGATGAAAATTCTATGGAAACCTTTGTCAATTTACAAAGGGCAAGAGATGCAGAAGAGGAGCTTCGACAAATCGTCATTGCAACACGCGGATTTTCAGCTTGGGGTGAATTGCAAGCCATACGTGTTCAAGCACGAAAAGATCGTAAGGCAAAAATTGACGCCGACAAAAAGCGTAGGGCAAAGCTTATCGAGCGCATTGTTATCTATGGCGGTTCAACAATCATAGTGACGATTATGATTGGCATAACTCTTGTGATTATTTTGGCTAAACAAGGACGCATTTAGTGTCCGATGGTCTTAGTAGCGTAGGCTCTGCTCCCTTTAACATTGGGTCACATATTCATGAGCAAACTAGAGCGCGTGAGGCTATTGAAAAACATATAGCGGAGCAAAGAGTAGAGAAAGAGCATCGAGCGAACCACGCCCACCTTGAAGCCTTGGCAAAGCAAAGTTTGGAATTGCAGAAAGGTTATGATAGGTTTGGAAAAGAGACAAAACCCAATAGTCCGCAAGGCACCTACATCAACATAGAGGTTTAAAATGTCTGCAAAAAAGTTAGAAGATCAGAGCAAATATGACGCTTATGATATGAATAATGATGGTATTGTTTCTGATGCCGAAATGGCAAGAGCAAAAGAAATACGAGAAACGGAGGACGCACTGCGAAAGCACTTGGCACAGTTGCGCATGGCTCGATGGACCTTAGTTGGTATGGGTGCATTCACGGCCGCTATGTTTGCGATGCCAGTGGACCGTATATCGGCTCTGAGTGATATTTCTAATCTATTCTATATTAGCGGCGCGGGAATTGTTGGCGCTTACATGGGGACAACGGCATGGATGAGTAGGAAATGATTGATAAACTTATTACGCCTGTAGCGGGTCTTTTAGACAAGTTCATTCCAGATGCGGATGAAAAAGCAAAACTTGCGCATGAGATTGCAACCATGTCGGAGCGCCACGCTCAAGACTTGGCCCTTGCTCAAATATCGGTCAATCAAGCAGAGGCAGCAAGTGGAAGCATTTTTAAAGGTGGCTGGCGTCCTTTCATTGGTTGGGTCTGTGGGCTTGCTTTTGGTTGGCATTTTATTGGTCAGCCTGTTGCCCTTTTTGTTATAACCTTGACGGGTACGGAAATACCGAAATTGCCAGAGTTTGACATGGGAACACTTCTTACGGTTCTTGGAGGTATGCTTGGGATTGGCGGTCTAAGGACGTATGAAAAGCAGAAAGGCTTAACCAAATGAGACATATTGAAGAAATCATAATTCATTGCACCGCGACAAATCCAAGTTGGTATATCAACAAATCTGCGGATGACGTTGTAAAAGAAATAAGACGATGGCACGTTGAAGAACGTAATTGGTCTGACATTGGCTACCATGCAATCATTCACCGCGATGGAGCTATTGGCTACGGTAGGCCCGTAGAGCGATCAGGGGCGCATTGTAGGGGGCGGAATAAGGCATCCATAGGGGTTAGCCTAGTAGGTGGTCGTGGCGGTTGCGCTGATGATAGTTTTTTGGATAACTTCACGTCCGAGCAAGAGATAGCTTTAAAAGAATTGATTAAAGAATATACTAAAAAATTTCCTAGCATAAAAGAAATATCTGGACATAATTCTCACGCAAAAAAAGCTTGCCCATGTTTCGATGTAACGGGATGGTTTTAGTATGTCGCTGTCCTTAAAAAGCTGTCTCTATCAATAAAAGAACAGCGACACAAGTTCCCCTCCTTGCAGTGCGAAACCTAGCCAGAGCGGAACGGTAAGACCTTTGACACGGGAGAAGAATGTATTAAAGGCTCCTATATATTTTTACCCTGTTCTCGAAGTTTTGCAAGAAATAATTTATATTCCCTTTTTGATCTATCCAAATCCTGTCGAATGTTAGGAAGAGTTATATCTGTACGAAGGTGTTTTGCTTGATAGTGTTCTACTTCCCGTTTTAGATGAAGTAAAAGTGCGTGATCGTGGGGTGTAAGTGGTAGCATTTTTGACTGTTCTTTCCATGTAACATTCTGCACAAATGAAATCTGTATCTCTTTCGATGATTAGTGGGTCTTTGTTGCAATACATACATTTCTCTTTATTCATTCTACCCTCTTATTTTTGTGATATTTGTCACCTTTCGTCCGCAAGAAGTATTCATGCTCAATGATACCGAGTTCTGGATTTCCAACTTGCATTGGCTCTATCCAAATTGTTTTTTTCACATTGCCATTCTTATCAAGATATTTACGGGGATGTCTCCGCCGCCAATGTTGACGCTTTGGAGCGCCTTGACCTGTGTATAGTTTTTGAAAGACCGTTGTGCCTCTCTTTTTTGGTAGGTCAATCTCAACAACCTTCACTTCATTCTTTGGCACGGGTCTGCCCCACCGAAAGCCCTTTGTCTTTTTTGGTGCGGGTGTTCCTTCTCTAACAATGCGCGGATAGTTTAGAAGGGAAAACACCGCCATAAGAAACCGCATATCTCCAAGATGGACTTTATCTGCCGCCGCCGCCATCTTCGCATCTTCGTTGTTGGTATAGAGTTCTGGATAAGTTGCATATCCTAGATCATGAATGCCCGTCTGAATGTTTTGTTGCCAAGGCTCAAGGAAATCTCCCATTCCAGTATCCCTATGAATGTGAAAGTAATCTACACCCCACAAAGCCATGATGACCTTTTGTCTATTCGCTTCGTCGGTTGCGTAGTCTACTAGCGCCATATTTTGAGCCGTGCGTAATTTATTCATATCCGATAAGGTGTAAGGATCGGAAAGATCATTGTTTAGATGCCAAGTAAGAGCGGGAAAGAATAACTTGTCTGAATTTTCGTTAATGCTTGGAAAAACACATTGATATTCAAAGCCCCCTGCGGGTGACTTGCGGATCAAATATCCT
>VMHT01182103.1_pt1 | contig 16535 bp, 9 predicted proteins | sample 4693611 | NCBI WGS metagenome assembly VMHT01 (sample SAMN12280063, study PRJNA550983) | marine metagenome | isolation source: seawater sampled from same location over 5 years 0.02-0.2 micron viral filtrate | place: USA: collected off the coast of southern California halfway between the port... ... | reverse complement strand
GTGGGTTGCAAAGGCATACAAGCTGCTGGACGTAATTGCACTTAACATTGGCAAAGCTAAGCAATAGGTGAAAACAAGTATGACTGTTAAAACTGAAATGGACATAGCTTTAGAGGCTTTAGAGAAGATTGCTCAACATGAAAAAGAATGTGGAGAGCGTTGGGCTGAAGCTGTAATAGAGTTACGAGAACTTCGTAAAGTTGCTGACAGTCATGCAGCAAGATGGGAAAGGTTGGCTTGGTTAGTTGTATCAGTAGTGATTACTGGTGTTGTTTCTACTGTAGTAATGAATTTAGGTTAAAAATATGGCTAAGAAAAAAGTTTTAAAATCTTTAAAGAAACCTAGAAGAAAATTTCATAAAGGTTCTCATAATCAAGAAGGAGGAGAAGGTTCAGGTAATGCATCTTTTTGGATTCCTCATAATCCTAATACAGCAGAACATTCTCAAGGAACTTCTCAAGAAACTAGAAAAGTTCCAGATAGAGGATCAGCCAGTACAACTAGTACAACAAGTTATGGCTCAAATACTTCTTCAAATGTAACACCTACAAATAATAGAAGTGCAACTAGTAGTAGTAATACAGCTAGTGGAAGTAGTGTTTCAAATACAGCAGCTACAACTGGTGGAAGTAGTGCTTATACGCCAGGAACTAAAGTATCTGTAGCTCAATTGCAATCTAAAACACAACAAGTTCAAGATGCAATGAATGATCCTAATTTTGATACAACAATGCGTAATGCTTTAGTTCAAGAACTTCAAGACATGAATACTGCATTTATGAGCCAAAATAATATAGGCGCAGGAGAATCAGGTACAGGAAGTGCATCAGGTTCATCAGGTTCATCAAGTAGTGCAGGTTCATCAAGTAGTTCAGGTTCAGCAGGTGCAGCAGGTTCAGCAGGTGCAGCAGGTGGAGCAGGTGCGGCAGGTGCAGCAGGTGCAGCAGGTGCAGCAGGTTCAGCAGGTTCAGCAAGCGATAGTACATTTGATGAATCACAGCCAAATGTAAAAGGTGAAAGATTAACACGTACAATTAATAGGGCTGAACAATTAGCTAAAGGTAATTTAAGTGTTTTAGATTCAGGCGCAACAATAGGCTCTGCTAAAAAAGTAGGCGTAGATGCAGAAGGAAAACCTTTAAGTACTTTAGAAACTGCTGATGCAGATGTAGAAACAATAGCTGCACAAACTGATGCAAAAGCAGGTACAGCGACTACTCCTACAGATGTAACTGCTTCAACTGGAACTGCTAGCCAAGTTATAACAGATGATTCTGCAATTGATTCTGCTGGAAAAGCTACTGCACAAACAGTAGGTGATTTAGATGCTACAACTGCTGCTACAGGTGATGATCCTGATAAAGCTACTGTAGATGAAATAACTTCATTAACTCAACAAGCTACAGCAGCTACAGCGCCTAGTGATGCAGATATTACAAAAGCTAAAGGAACAGCAGCTACATTTGATGAGCAAGCAGCTACAGCTACAGCAGCGACTGATGGAACAGCAGCTATAGTAGATGATACTGTTACTGGCCCTACAGCTACTACAAGAACAGCACAGCAAATTGAAGATGATGCTTTAACAGGTATTATAACTAATCAACAAACAGATGTTACACAATTACCTACTTATGCAAAAGCATCTTCTCGTACAGCACAAACACAAGAAGCTGCTAGTAGAATAGCTTCTGAATTAGGTACTGCACCTTCTGTAGATTTAAAAGGTCGTGAAGCTATTACAGGTAGTGTGTCTCAAGGAGATGCAGCACAAATTGGTGGTGTGCCTACTTTAGCTGCTTCATCAAGACAAGCTGTTACAGGTACAGCACGTACTACAGCAGCAGCAGATATGGCTTCTGTTGTTGCAGATCTTCCTCCAGAAATTACAGCAGCAGTTGCTGAAGATCCTGCGGTAATGACTGCACAAATAGATACAGGTGCAGATCCTAAAGTAGTAGGAGCAGTAGCAGCTTTACCTCAAGAAGCTTTAGTATCTGTTCAAATGGAACAACTATTAGCTGGTATGGAGTCAGGAGAAACTCCTACATGGGCTAGACCAGCGGTTGCAGCTATAGAGCAACAGATGGCTCAGAGGGGCCTAGAAGTGTCCACAGTAGGCCGTGATGCTTTATTTAATGCAATCATACAGAGTGCTTTACCAATTGCTCAGAGCAACGCACAGGCCCTTCAACAACGCGCACAGCAGAATCTAAGTAATGAGCAACAGGCTAATTTAGCTACTGCTCAAAATACTATGCAAGTCCGTATGCAGAATCTTGCTAACCAACAAACAGCAGCATCTCAAACTGCTCAAATGGCACAGCAGATTAAAGTACAGCAGGGTCAGTTTAAACAAGAAGCTGTTATAACTTCTGCACAGCAAAGACAGCAAACAGCCCAGGCTAATTTTCAAGCTGCTCAACAACAAGCTTCTCAAGAATCTAGCCAACGTCAGCAAGTTGCATTAGCTAACTTAGATTCAGGTAGTCGTTTAGATTTAGCAAACTTACAAGCTTTAAATGCAGCAGGTTCTGAAAATCTTTCAGCAGAGCAACAAGCAAGACTTGCAGATTATAATGCAAAAGTTAATAGAACTATGCGACAAGCTGAACTCCAGCAAGATATGGAGAAAGCTAATCTTTCTACAGAATTACAAGTAGAGCTTACTAATTTAACAAATCAAAATGCAGCAGCTAGAGATACTATGACTGCTGAAAATCAAGAGCGTTTAACTAATCTTAATGTTCTTGTAGACTTTAAAAAGACTAATGCAAATCTAGCACAGCAAATGGATTTAGCTAACTTAAATACAGATCAACAAATGCGTTTAGCTATTTTATCTGAAAAAGCAGCAGCAGATAGTGCTAATTTTTCAGCAGATAATCAATTTGAGTTACAAAGACTTACTACACTTACAAATGTTATGTCTCAAAATACTGAGCTTAGACAACGTGCAGAACTCGCACAATTAAGTGCGAATGAAAAAGTAGAATTAGCTAATCTTGCTGCAAAGAATCAAGCTGATTCAGAAAGCATGAATGCTACAAATGTAGCTGAACTACAAAGATTTGAAAAGAAAATGCAAGCTGCTCAAGTAAATGCTCAATTAGCTCAACAAATGGGATTAGCTAATTTAAGCAATGAGCAACAAGCTGCAATGTTTAATGCTCAAACAGAAGCTAATATAGATATTACTAAGTTTAATGCAGATCAACAGATGGCACTAGCTAATTCTAAATTCATGCAAACTGTTACGTTACAAGATTTTAGTAATGAACAACAAGCAGCTATGCAGAATGCTACAGCAATGGCTAACTTAGATATGGCTGCTGTAGATCAAAGAACTAAATTAGCAATTACAAATGCTCAAAACTTTTTGCAAATGGATTTAGCTAATTTAAATAATGAACAGCAAGCTGTAGTTTTAGATCAGCAATTAGAGCAGCAAAGAATGTTATCTGATGCTGCTGCAAAAAATTCTGCTGAACAATTTAATGCTAAATCTGAAAATGAAATAAATCAATTCAATGCTAATTTAGCTGCTGCTCAAAAACAATTTAATGCTTCACAGTCTAATGCAATGTCACAGTTTAATGCGAATCAAGAGAATATGCAGAAAGCTAAAAATGCAGATAGGTCAGCAGATGTAGCTAAATTTAATGCTGGTTTAGAAACAGATATTAATAAATTTAATTCAACTACACAACTTCAACGTGATCAATGGAATGCTCAAAATGCAGCAGCAGTAGAAGCATCTAATGTTGCTTGGAGACGTAGAGCTAATGAATTAGACACTACAACTGAAAATGCAATTAATATGCAAAACAGTATGAATGCTTTTAATATGAGTTCACAAGCAAATGCTTTCTTATGGCAAGAAATGCGTGATCAAGCTGACTTTGATTTTAAAGCATATGAAGGTGATCAAGCTAGACGAGCAGCTATTGTTGTTGCTGCTCTTGGTCAAGATAGTGATGCATATGATGAAAGTTTATGGATTGAAAAATTAGGCGAAGCAATAAATCAAGGATTAGGATCTCTGTAAAGGAAATATTATGAAGTCATTGTTTAGAAAAATAGGTAAAGGTCTTAGTAATATAGGTAAGGCTATTGGTAAAGTATTTAACTCTAAAGTTGGTAGAGTTATTGGGACTTTAAGTATGGCTGCTGGAATGTTTGGCCTTTTTCAAGTTTTAGCAGGAGGACTTGCGCCTACAGCCACAGTAACAACACAAATGGCGGGAACTGGAGTAGAAGCCGCAGTAGCAGGTGGCGCAGGAGCAGGTAGTGCAGCAGCAAGTGGCACAGCAGCATCAGGCAGTGCAGCAGCAAGTAGTGCAGTATCAAATGTTGCAAGTGCTGCATCTAAAACGGCTGTAGAAGGTGCGCGTATTCCTATAAATAATGCTGTTGAAACAGGTTATCAAATTGCTGAAACAGCAAAAGAAGCTGTAGCTAATTCTAATACTTTAGATTTTTCTTCTACTATAAGTGATGCAACTTTAAAAGCTATTGATGCTGAAGCTATGGGAACATCTGTTTTAACAGACGAACAAATATTTAAATATGGAGAAGCTAGTTTAACAGGAGGGCCTGGAACTATGCAGCCTGTGCCTTCAAAAACATTTAGTCCTTCTCAACAAGATTTAATAAATTTAGGTTCTGAAAGATCTCTTGCTGTAGATCGCGCAACAGCAAATTATGCTACTCAAGATCTTCCAGGACATGATGTATTTAAAGAAGGTTTATTAGATAAATATTCTACTGCTGCTCCCTCAGATGTAGATATGCATGTAAGAATGAATCAGCGTGATGTAGTAGACCAATTAAAAAATAGAGAGTTTAGAGAAAAATATAATATTATGGCAGAAAAATATCCTGAAATGGGGTATAAACCTAGTGAAGCTTTAGCTAAACAAGAATTTATGTCTTATGCTGATGCTTTAGAAAAAGGAGAAGGTTTTTTTGGCAAATCTCAAAATGTTCTACAACATACTTTTGAATCTGATTTAGGTTCCGTTACAGATGGTAAATTTACAGGTTTTGGTTCTGATGTAAAAGCTACAACAGCAGTAACTACAGGAGCATCTTTGTTGGCTCCTGAACCAGAAATGCCTGAAGCTCCTAGCCGACCTAATCTTTATGCAAGCTCTATAGCTTCTTCTCAATTAGATACAGCAGAAAGTTTAGCTTCTGCACCTACAATGTCACAAACAGTACAACTTAATAATAGTATATCTAATGGGGCTAACCCCATGCAAACACTAAACAGTATTAGAAGTAATGCAGGATACTCTCAAGTATATGGGCCTTACTTTAGCATGTCAGCTTAGGAACTTATATGATAAATACAGAAATTGTAAAAATGGTTGATCCTTTTAATCGACCAATTCCAGGACAGTCTTTAACTAATCCTGTAGAGACAGCTTATCCATGGGAAGGCCCTCCTGAGTTTGTAAAAGTTAATGAAGCTATTGAGTATATCTTCAAAAGTCTTATAGGTGATCCTCAAAGATTAACTTCTTTATTAGAAGTGTTAGATAGTAAAACTTTGCCTATTGCTGGCATGGCTCAGATATTATTAGAAAGTGGGTTTAGGCAGGGAAAATGGAATCCTGATCTAATGTTGCTTTTGGCAGAACCTACTATGGTTATTATAATGGCTATTGCTGAACGTGCAGGTATGGGAGACTATGAAATCTATCAAGGTGAAAATTCTGAATTAGATGAAGAAGAACAAAGAGAAATAACTAATGAAGTTATAAATTCTTTTAATGAAGAAGTGAATTTTAGGGGTTTAAGAAAACAAGGCGGCATAGATGTTCGTAGTGTCCCTAAAGAAATACTAGAAGAAATAGAAGAAATTCCTTTACCTGAAGTAAAAGAAAAACAGCCTAGTTTATTAGGAGAAAGATAAATGGCTACTCGTCCTGACATAAGAGATTTTGATGTTGAAAGTTTACTTAAAAGTTTTGCTGCTGCTAAACGAGGAAGTAGAAAAGATCCTAGCTATTTAAAAAGATTAGCTCCTAACCTTATTAAAGGTGTAGTAGGTATTTATGATCAATACCAAACTGAAAAACTTCAAGATGAAATAGATCAAACTAATTTTGAAAATACCTTAGAGCTTGCAAAACTTAATATGGGTGCTGCTAAAAAAGCAAAAATGTACAAAGAAACATCAGGGCAATATAGAGATTTAGCTAGTAAAGGTTTTAATTTTGATAACTCTGAAATTAATGCAGATACAATATCTGATAGCAATTATGCTATTGCACAACGTGTTTTTGGAGATCAAGCTTGGAGAGAAACTACAGAAAATTTTAAAACTATTCCACAAGAGTTATTAACTTCTTATAATGATTTTAAAAATTTACAAAGTAACTATGTAGGTTTGCAACCTGAAGCTAAAAAAAATATAGAAAGTTTTTATAGGGCAGCAATTAAAGATCAAGCAAACTATGTAGCAACAGGCCAATCTTTTAACTATGATAAGTTTCAAGCTGCCGCAGAATCTTTAAAAGCAATGGATATTGATTTTGATGCTGCTGACTATGGTTTACTTGCTAAACTAGATGGAAGACTTAGACGCAAAATTACAATGCGTGATGGAGCTATTGATACTTTTAGATCTACTTATATGACTAAACCTGCTGATGCTATGGATAAAGCTCTTAGTGTTTGGAGAGATTCACGTAATAAAGATGATTTAAAAGTTAATTTAACAATGGCAGATTTAGGTTATGGTGCTTTTATAACTCCTGAACAATTAGAGTTTACTGCTGTATTTGATCCTCAAACTAAAGAAAAAATGCGTCAAGGCATGGAACAATTTTTTGCAGATAGTCCAGATGCAACAGCCAAAGAAGTACAAAGTCATTTTAATCTTTTAACTTTTGGAAGTCTTAATCCTAACCAAACTACAATAGAATTAGGTCTTAGTAAATTAAGAAAATTAAATAGGATTAATCAAAGTAATCTTTCAGATGGAGAAAAACAAAAGTTACTTGATCAAGAAGAACTAAGACATTCAAATGCTTTAGACATAATTTTAGAACATCCTTTAGCTGATGAAACACAAATACAAAGTATAGTTCGTGCTAAAGAAGTTCAAACAAGTAGCCAAGCAAGACTTAAAGAATTAAATGCTAAAAGAGGCCCAAACGGACAGTTTGGAAATGAAGAAGATCGGGAAGAATATCAAAGAGTTTTAGATCAAAATGAAATAGCTACAGTTACTTTGCAATATGCAGATATGCCTAATAATGAGTTTACTAATAGGTTAAGAGAAAAAGCATTACAAGAAATGGACTTTGATAGTGTTAAAGCAGAAGCTTCATTTGTAAAAGCGGCATATATAGCCGATCCAAGAAATTATAATCCTGATCCAAATGTTCCAGGAAGTGTTCAATATTCAGATAATCGTACTTATTTTAATATTTTAATGGATGTGCCTGAAGAGGATGTTAGAAGTAGAGCTTTAGTAGGATTTGCTTCTCCTTTAAAAGCTGCCCCCACATCTTCTAGTCCTGAAGGTATGGATCATGTTAGTAGATTTTCTTTAAGTTTAACAGGATCAATAGAGGATAAAAGTTTTTTTGCTTTAGATGCTGTAAAACAAGCTGAGTTAACAGAAGAGGACTCTAAAGATCTTATAATTTCTTTAGGTCTTGATCCTGCAACAGATAAAGGAAGTGCTTCTTTAGCGCGTAATAGTACAGGAATTATTAAAGCAGCACATATGAGCAACCATTTATATGAAGCAACTCGTGAAAATCTTTTAGGAGAGTTACCAGGAGTATTTCGTGGTTATCTTCCTCCTCGTTCATTATTTGAAAATAATTTACCTGAACTTTTAATTTATTCAAATGCTATAACAAGAGTAGGAAATAAATTTATAGTAGACCCTTCTAAAATTACTTTTGAAGGTGTTAAAAACTTTTATTACAGTAAATACAAAGAACAAAATTCTGAAAATTTATTTGGAGTAGTAGATACACAGCGTGGTGTAGGTAATAATAATAGATTGACTAGAGAACAAGCAGATGCAGCTATTACTGAAGTAACCGAAAGGGCAGATTCTCAACAACAAGCTGAAGTAAAACGAATAGTAGATAATGCAATTATAGAAGATGACCCTAGAATGATGGGAGCTACACGCATACCAGAAGATGTTCGTCAAGAAAGATTAGAAACAATAGGTGAAGGTGCTAAACAGTTTGCATCAACTTTAGTTGGTGTGCCAGCTACTGAAGAACAACAAGAAAGAGCAAGAGAGTTAACAGAGCTTATAAATAAAAAAAAAGTAACCCCTGAGCCTACAAGCCCTAAAGAAACTTCAGAAACAAATGTATTAGATGCAGTAATTAATACTTTAATACCTTCAGCAGAAGCTATTGTTCCTGAAACTAAACAAACTTCTTTATTGGAAGGAAACAATATTTCTAGGGCTGTAGATCGTGCAGATGAAAGGCAACGTAATTTATTTAGCAATAAAAGAGAAATACCTGTAACTCTTTCAGACGGAACTTCATTAATGATAGATACTACTAAACCTGTTGTTTATTTAAAAAATAAATTTGATGCAAATGAATTAACTTTTGATCAAGGTGTAGAAGCATACGCTAAAGCCATTGAAGCTCACAATGCAACTTTAGGTTTAACTAGTAAAGCTAATGCTCTAGATCCTATTGTGGATTCTCTTACATTTGCTGCGCTTGCTAATCCTAAAGAATATAACCCAAGAAAGTTTATGAGAGTAGCTAGTAATAAAAAAGAAAGCCAAAACTTTAAAGACATTGTATTTGAAATAGTTAATGGTGAAAAAGCTCAAGAAGAAATAAATCAATATAGTCTTAAAGTTTCTGATATGACAGAGGAACAAAAAGAAAGAGAATTTAAACGCCAAGCTAAAAAAGCTAAAAGTATTCCTATAAATAGTAACAATGATTATGCAAGAAATGCTATTGAATATTTAAAGCTTCAAAGTATTTTTGGAGCAGAGAATGATAGAGCATTGCCTAATCTTGGAAAAGAAGAATATGGATCTACTGTTAATTCTAAAGTTAGTCAGTATAATGATTATTTAGAAAATTATAGTCCTTCTATGGATTCCAAGCTTATACAAATATATATACAAGTAGCTAATAATTTAGAATCTCCTAATAAAAATTCATTACTAGCGAGTAATTAATGAGTTATAACGAGCGCAAAAATTTTAGAGTAGCGTATACTCCTCCTAAAATTAAAAGTCTTAAAAAAGATACTTTAGATTCTTTAGAAGAAGATGAAGAGTATATTGCTGTGTCTGAAAGGTTTTTATCTAGCATAGGTGAAAATGATCAGCAAGTAGAAGACGTCTATGAGTATCTTCGTGATGAAGAATGGAACTTAGGTTCTAGTGCAAAACGTAGTCTTGTAGATATTCCAAGCTTTACAAATCAACAAAAGAAAGACTATAAGTATTTGCGTCAACGATTTGACAATGCTGATATGGGCGGGTTTAGCCAATATTTAAACTTTGCTAAAGATGCTACAGTAGATTTAGCTACAGATCCTTTGACACTTGCAGCACTTATTGCTGCTCCGTTTACTGGTGGAGCAAGTACTGCGGGTTTGTTTGCTAATAAAGGTTTAGCTCAAGCAGCTAAATTAGGATTAAAAAAAGTAGGTAATACTTTTAAAGATGATGTTCCATTATGGGATGTAATTCAAAAAGAAGGTTTAAAACAATTAGACATTGATAATAAAGTAGATTGGAAGTCTACTATTAACAAAGCTAAACTTGCAAGACAAGAAGCAGTTAGACAGTATTATAAAGATAAAGTAAAAAATACTGCTGTTTTAGGCGCTGCTGAAGGTGCTGTGTGGACAGGCATGGATGACTATCTTCGGCAAGAAAGAGAGTCTATAGATGGTATAGATATACGAGATGGTTTAAATTTATACGATTTAGCAGGTTCTACATTAATTGGTGCAGCTTTAGGTGGTGGATTAGGTGCAGGACTTAGCAAAGCATCTACTGCATTTTCTCAAGAAGCACGACAAAATTTAACTAAGTTTTCAGATGAAACATTTGTTAATGAAAATAGTTTAGGGTTTAAAGCTTCTAAACTAAAAGATACTGTTATTTCTAAAACAGTTGGTAAGCCTGTAACTAGATTTTTAACTTTAGCAGAATCTTCTCCAGCCCTTAAAAATTTATTAACTACTGTTCGTTACGATACTTTTAAATTTAAAGGGCCTGGAGCTGCTCAATTAAATCAATCATACAATGAAGTATTAAATAACTATCAAGGAAAGTATCTTCAACAATATGAAGATTTAATACGCCCTTTATTAATTAGAGGCAAAATGAATAAAGAAGATGAGTTTATTATGGATAAACTTATGCGTGTTAAAAGCAATGAATGGGTAACAAAAGTTCCTGAAGCAACTGAAACTCATCGTAAGATAGCTAATAAAATGAAAGGATTAGCTGATAGTGTTTTAGAAGATGGTAAAAATGTAGGAATTTTTAGACAGCCTTTAAATGCTGGCCCTAATGATTGGCTTACTCGCCGTTGGAAATGGAGCGAAGTTCAGGAAAATAGAAAAGAACTTGCAGACATTATGGTAAACAGTAATGCTGTTTCTATTTCTGATGTTAAAGTTATTAGTTTATTGCCTGATGGCCCTCAAAAAGAAGAGTACATACGCAAAACTAATCTTTCAGATACATTTGAAGATATGGTAGACAATTTAAAAAATCAACGTGTTGAAGATGTAAATAGTTTTATAGAAAAACTACAAAGAGAATATAATGCAGAAGGAATTTCTATTGAAGCACCTTTCCTAATAAAAAATACAGATGAAATAAATGCTAAATTAGGAGAACTTTTTGTAATAAATGAAAAAGCTAAAAGAAAAATTGCTAATACTTTACCAGATATTCTTAAAGGTAAAGATGCTGCTGATTTACGCACAGCTAAATATGAAGTAGCTAATAACATTATTGATGATATGCTTAGTAAAAAGACTCAAGTTAACACACTTGATATTGAAACTTTAGGTACTGTAGCTCCATCATCTTTTAGTCCTAGAAAATTATTTTTACTTGATGATTTAGAAATTGAAAAGTTTATAGACCATGACTTTGACAGTTTAATGCGTGATTACTTTACGCAAAGTTCTAGACTATATGCACGAAGTAGAACTCTTGGTAAAAATATAAATGACTTTAATGAAAGATATGTTAGAGATATTGAATCACAACTTAAAGCAAAAAACATTACTCTTACTAATAATGATAAAGAAGAGTTAGCAAGACTTTATAATTTTACTACTGGTTTAGATAATCAAAACTTTGGGATGAATGGTTTAAGTATTGTTCCAGATACTATAAAAATTACACAACAATTAGCTCACTTACCTTTAGCCACACTTTCTAGTTTAACAGAAATTTTTATTCCTTTAACTCGTTTAAATACAGCTACATGGGCAAAAGGTGTGGCTCAAACTGTTAAGTATTCAGTACAAAAACAAAGTGAAGGTACAGTTAGAGAGCTTCAAGATAGATTTAATTTAAGTAAAGAAGATGCTCTTGCAGAAATGCACAGAGTATTTTTAGGAATTAACCAAGCAGTAGCTCAACGTATTGATGGCTTGGCTGGAGAAGGCATTCAAAGTACTAGAGGTAAAAAAATACAAAGTGGTTTCTTTAGATTAAATTTACTAGAGCAATGGACACGTACTGTTCAGCTTGCATCTTTTACAATGGGTAAAGATTTAATTACTCAGAATCTTAAAAAGATGAATAAATTAAAAGATATTGAAATAAGTAAAACCGGAAATGCTGATGCATTACCTAGAAGTAAAGAATTTTCTAGATTAACTCAAGAGTTATTAGATTTAGGTGTAGACATTAAAACAGGTTTGCAGTGGGAAAAAGCTGGAGCTAATAAATACACTGATAATATAGTAAACGGTTTAAGACAATGGAATGATTTTTACGAAACTAATGTAATGGGAGGTGCTGCACGTTTTACTAATGAAGTAATTCTAGATCCTTCTAAAGCAGCATCTATTAGACCTCATGTACAACAAACACCTATGGGTACTGTGCTGTTACAGTTTATGGGATATCCGACTGCTTTTAGTAATACTGTTCTTAAAAACTTTTACGGCCAAGCAGCTAGAGATCCTATTCGTGGAGGAGGTGAAGTTTTAGGTACAGGTTTGTTAATGACTATGGCAGCAGCAGGTACTAATTGGGTTCGTAATGGTGGAAGCTTTAAAGATTCATCAGGTGAAGAACAAGACGCAGGAGAAATAGCATTTGAAGCTGTATCTCGTTGGGGTGGGTTTGGCTATGGTGAGTATGTTAAGAATGCTAGAGAAAATGCAGAGATAGGTGGAGGCGCATTAGGTTCAGTAACTAAAGCAGTTACAGGGCCAATAGTAGGTGATGCTATTGATGCTATTTTATATCGTAAAGGGCCAGGAGAGTTTATAGCAACTAATACTCCAGGATATAGTCTATATAGAGCATTGCCAAGTGTAATGGGAAAAGGTTCTTTTAAAGAAGATGTTAAAGAAATAGGTAAATCTGTTGATAGAGCTATTGGATATAAACCTCCATTAAGAGAACAATCTTATCAAGCTTATTTACAGCGTCCAAGACGAGATTATTTAGAGCAAGTTAAACCTTATGCAGAAGGAGGGGAAGTATTTAGTAATGTTCCTAGAGCTTCTGTAAATCCTAGTAGTCGTATAGATCGTATGACAGGTATGCCTTATGAAGATCAAGCAGGGGATATAATTGATAATAGAGCTAAGTTTTCTAAAGGAAAGTTAGTTAAAGCTTTAAGAGAAATGTACAGTAGCACAGGTGATGCTCCTGATACAAGACTTATTGATCCTACACAAGAAAATAAGTTTGAGTTAGATGATTTTGTAACTTATGAGTCTATACCTATCCAAGATAGAAAGCAAGCAGAATTGTTAAAAAGTTTAAACATCCAAGAATCTGCTGTTAAAGATGATGTTTATTTAGTTAAAAATAAAACAGGTTGGATGGTAGCTCAGACACAACCGCCTCAAGATATTTTAAAATCTTCAAAAGGAACAATTAGAACTTTAAATCCTTTTATTTATGAAGGTGAATTAGATCAAGAGTTTAATCCTATTGACTTGTTAGATAATGAAGAGTTTATATCTAAAATAAAAGATGCTAAATTAAAAAAAGAATTTAACAGATTACGCAAAGAAAAACTAAGGATAGAAAATACAACTATTGAAGATATTCCTTTTGCAAGTCCTTTAGATAGTATTCTGTGGAACTCTTTTAGAACATTAGATAAAGAAGTAGTAGATGTTTTAAAGAAACGACAATACGATGCTATTCAATTTAAACCTAAACAGCAACAAACAAAAGATTTAGAAAAAGAAGCTGTTAGCGTTATAGAGCAAACGGTACAGCAAGAAGTACCTCCAGTGCGGACTGCTTTTGAATCTACAGGAGCTACAGCAACTACTTTGCTAGAAGAAGCAGATAAAGCTATGCCAGGATCTAGAGAAGCACTAGCAGGTGGAGTTGAAGAAATAGAAGCAGCAGATATATTGCCGCCTGAAAGACCAGATTTAATAGACTCTACAGTAACAACATATAGTTTTAAAGGGCGCAATCAACCTTTACTTGCATCAGAAATACAGCCAAACAAAAGTTGGTTTCTTTTAGATGATACAATGTTTATGGAAGATTCTACTTCACATGTATTATCAAATGAAGCATATGTTGATTTTAATTATAAATTAAATGAAGGAATGCGTAAAAAGTTTATTGATGAAAATAAAATAGGGCCTAATACTTCTACAAGAGCTTTAGCACAAGAAATTAGTAATGGCCCTTTTCATATGGTAACTGCTTTAATTCCTAAAATTAATGATCCTGTTTCTGAAATAAAAGAGTACGAAGAAACTTTTTCTATTGTATATGATTCTTTACCTAAAGGACAATCAGGTGTAAGTTATTTAGATAAACAAGAAGGAATTATATACATTGATCCTGCTGTTATGGAACAGCAATTTACAGAAAAAACATGGACAAGTTCTTTACCTGAAGAAGCTATTAAAACTAGAGAGGAATGGGAAAATTTTATTTTCCGTCGTGAGTATGCTAAAGATAAATACTCAAGGGTTTTAGATCAGCAAGAAGATGACTATGTTAAAAAATTAGATCGTGTAGGTTTAGGTATTCCTGATACATATCCTAGTAAAACTATGTCATCTATTCCGGCCACTGAAAGAAGTTTAGCAGTTTTAAAATCTGAATTAAATTTAAAAGACCCTTTTCAAAATAAACTTTATGAAGACTTTAAAAAACAATTTGATGCTAGTCTACTTGTTCCAAACCGTCAAGTGCCTGTACCTTTACATTTTTTAGTTGAAGTAATTCCAGGACAAAGTTCTAAATACTTAAATGGTGAAGCAGGAAGACTTCTAACTGTTTCAGAAATGGCTGCATTTATTCAAGGTAGAGAAGCTACACACCCTGTTGAAGCTTTGTATCATCCTATAAATAATAATATACGCCATCCTAATGCTAAAGCATTTGCTAGTATGGCTCCTTCATTGCTTGATCAGGAACAAAATAAACAAGCAGCGCAAGAGTTTCTTAATAAAGTTGTAATTACAGAAGAACAACCTTATACGCCTTCTAAGTTTACAGAATTTGAAACAATGGAGCAAATAAGAACAGCAAACTTTGGAGAAAACACTGCTGAAGATCCGCAGTTAGGTATTGTAGGAAAAAGAAAAAGTCCCTTTTATGAAGATGATAAACCTTCTAATTTAAGAATACAGAGACAAGGGAATATTTATTATATACAAGAACAATCAGGAGAAAGGTACCAAGTCAAAAAAGATCCTTCAGCATTTACTACAGTAGAAAGAAAATTAGATAATGAAGGCAATCCTTTAAAAGATAAAAAAGGGAATCCTGTATTAGTTTCAAAAACATTTAAAGAAAAAGAATTTGCAAATTTATATCCTGAAAAATATGCAGAGATTAAACAAAATTTTGATGATTGGGCATATGTAAAAGATTCTAAAGGATTACTTGTAGAAGTTCCTAAAGTTACTAAATCTACTAAAACTACAAAGAAAAAACCTTATATAGCTGCTAAAGCTCGTTCATTAAAACAACCTAAACAGCGTTCTATACTAGCACCACCTGAAAAGTTTCCACGTAAAACAGAAATTACAGAGCGTGTAAGAGATACTGCTGCTTATAAAGGAGCAAGTGAAGAAGCTAGAAAAACTATTGATAATCAACTTAATGAGTTAGCTAGAAGACAAGAGCAAGGTACGTTGTAATGTTTAGATATTTTTTTTTGCGTTAATACCTTTATTAGTTTTATTAGGAATACATATGTACAAATATTTTACAGACAAAGAACTAGAATGCAAGCATTGTGAAGCAGAAGGCATTGACCCTGCATTTATGCAAAAGATTGATAAGTTAAGAGGTGAGTTAAATTTTGCTTTTCCTATTACTTCTGCCTACCGCTGTCCTGATCATCCCATAGAAGCTCGTAAAAACGCTCCTGGCGCTCATGCATCAGGTAGGGCTGTAGATATAGCCGTATCACATGAACAAGCTTACAAAGTCTTACAAGGGGCTTTAAAGACAGGTTTTACAGGAATAGGTATAAGCCAAAAGGATGGAGTAAGATTTATACATTTAGATGATTTACCAGATTCTGAAGGCAGACCAAGACCTCATGTATGGAGTTACTAATGATTTTATATAGTGAAGATATGCTTAGTAAAGTTTACAGGCTTTACCAACTACATCAAGCAAAGCACAACTTAGGCTTTATGCAATACGAAGACTTTCGTGTTTTATTTGAAGAACAACAACAAACTATTTTAGATCAAATAGAGGAAGAAGTTAATGGCGATTCCAGTACTTGATGGTCTTGTAAAATTAGGAGGGACTTGGCTAGAAGGTAAAGTAGCTAAGACCAAAGCTAAAGCAGAAGCAGAAGCTACTGTAATGGTAAAGCAAGCTGAGTCTGCTGCTGATTGGGAAACTGCTATGGCTAGAGCATCCAATCAATCCTGGAAAGATGAGTGGCTTACACTTTTATTTAGTGTGCCTCTTATACTTTGTTTCTTTCCTGCTACTGTGCAATATGTACAAGCAGGATTTGAAGCTTTAGAAGCTATGCCAGATTGGTATCAATACAGTTTATCTGTAATTATTGCTGCATCATTTGGCGTTAGGTCTGTAATGGGAATAATGAATAAAAGGAAATAATTATGAGTGATGGAACTATTAAAATACCTCAATGGGCGTTGCCTATAGCTGCTGCTGCTGTAAGCTTAGCAGTTGCTTGGGGTGTACTACAGGCTAATACTGCACATGCCGCAGAAGACCGTGAGCGTATAGCTCAGAGAGCGGAGGAAACTGCAAAAAAGGCTCAGGCGAATGGTCAAGCACAAGCAGTGACGAGCGCCAAAGTGGAGGCCATCGTGTCCAGCTTGGAGC
>VMHT01191045.1_pt1 | contig 16541 bp, 32 predicted proteins | sample 4693611 | NCBI WGS metagenome assembly VMHT01 (sample SAMN12280063, study PRJNA550983) | marine metagenome | isolation source: seawater sampled from same location over 5 years 0.02-0.2 micron viral filtrate | place: USA: collected off the coast of southern California halfway between the port... ... | reverse complement strand
TTTCTCTGCCTTCTATTTTTTCAGGAGGTGTAAGAACTGGGGATTCTTTCTCCAGTTTGAGTATTTTAGTTTTTGTAAGTTGACCAAAAGGAGGGTTTTGTAGTTCGAATAAACTAGCCATAATTAATTACCTCTAGTCTTGTGTGGAAATGTTGGTAGCTCTTACGATACCAATATTTTTTGTTTCGTAAACTTTCGACCAGTTGCCTACGGTTTCTAAAACTGAACGTGTTGGGTTGCTATCAGTAACCGCCCACTTAGTACCAACAGGGTGGTAGCAATAGTGAAGGTCAATAGCCATAGCGTCAGATTTAGCAAGAATATCTCTATCAGTTTCAGTTGTTAGACCGGCTTGTTCGCCACTAGCAACGGCTCCCTGAGTAAAGAAGTAAGATGCATATTCAGTAGATGCTCCGCTTCCTACAGTTTGAACGTCATCGGAAACGATAACTCTTAAACCGCAGTATGTAGGAACTGTATTTTCTCCGCCGTAAGCAGGGGCAATACTACCACCGGATGCTGTAGCTGAACCGCCGTTACCGTCGGAAGCTAAAACATAATCAACTAATCTTCGTTCTACTAAGTCATAATAAACAGCACTATGGACGCAAACGGCTGTTAACTTGTCACCTTGATCTCCTAAAAGAGCTTTTGCCTTCGCAACGTGGCGAGGACTTAAAACTGTAGGAGTATCGCCAGAACCGCCGTCGATAGTTAATTCGAATAAAGCAGCACTAGAAGTCGTTGTATTAACAGAACCAAAAACACCACCCAAGCAAGAAAGCAAATCTTTCTGTCTTTGGTTAGCGATAAATGCTCCTATTTTTTGGCCAATAGCAGCCATTGGGTCAGCACCCGCAGCCATAGCTGCTAAATCTCTTGATTCGAATGCTTTTCCTCTATGTAGGATTACTCCTACTTGTTTTCCAGTACCAATCTTAGAAGGCGAAAGTGATGAAGAATCTGATAAAACTTCAAAGTCGCCTGTTAAGTTAGCATTGAAAAAAGGTATATTGACGAAATCCCCACCTTCGGTAGCGTTAAGCTCCGCCATCGGTGCGACCACACCGCTAGCAAGAAAACTATCTCTAAGAGTAGTCTGCTGAATAACGTAAGGAGTAAAAACCTCTGGGATGATAACGTCACTTCTTAAAACAGCCATTTTTTAAATAAAGCCTAAAGTGTACGGTGTGGGCGTAACCCTAAATATCTGCGTAACAGAATTTATCTAATATTCTAGCGAGATTCTGCAATATTTCGCAACTTTTGCCATGTTTCTACACCATAAACCTTTGCAATTCTCGACTGTTCAGTAATATTTTCGCTATTTTTTAAAAAAGGCTTCAACATTTCTTCGCTGAAATTACCAGTATTTGTAGGCTTCGAGATAGGTGCTCCCGTTCCACTTATGATTTTTGTTTTCAACAAATAAGGTTTTTCTTTTTCTAATTTATTTTTTACATAATCCGCTACGGGGATATGTTCATAACCGTCTACTATTACGGGCATACCGTCTTTATTTTGTATTTGATCTTTAGGAACTAAATTATTTAAAACCAGTTCGGGGTCATGTGTTATTTCGCTTAATGCCTGTAAAGCGGGAGTAATTAGTTCCAGTTCCCTAATACGTTTTTGCTGCTCATCTATTTTTGCTTTATCTTCGGCGGAGCGTTCTCTATACTGCTTTTCTAAAGCCGTAGTCGCTTCGGTGTACTTACCTTTTCTTTCTAGATCTTCTTGTTCGCTTTTTTGTTTGAAAGCTAAAAGAGAGTCGTAATCTTCAGGGATTACTTTTTCTTTCTTTTGTAATTTTCCTATAAGCTCGTAATTTTTAGCTTCTAACTTTTTAACGGAATCTCTAAGAACGTTTAATTCTTCGTTGTTAGGTGAAGGGGGCGTAACCACCTCTTTGTTTTCATCAGCCATAAAGACGTAATCTTTGTATATATATTAGTTATACTACCATTTAACTTTATCTGCCCAAAAAGCTGCACTTGTTTTTCCTTTAGCAATATTTTTAGCGTGTCTTGCTTTAAAACTTTTTCGTTTTGCTTTATCTGCATCCGACTCTCCTTTACGGGGAGGTTTTGTTCTTGCTCCTTGCATACCGAAACGGATTAATTTAAAACCGGTTCCTTGTTTTATAACAACAGCGTGTGACTTACCACTTTTATGGTTAGGGGTTCTTATAGGTTTATCGACGCCCGAAAACGTATGGCCACCCCTTGTAATTGCCATTACTTTTTCTTTTTAGGTGCTGCTTTTAATTCTGATCTTTTTTTTAATACTTTATTACCAGTAGATTCAGAAATAATTCTTACGACGGGATCATCTTTACTCCCGACCCTTGTTACAGTACCTCCGGACGGTCCTTTAATAGATGCTCTTTTACCTCCACTTCCGGTAACTTTACCAAAAGTTCTTTTCCCTCCATACATCCAACTAACCCTAGAACCTTTTTTCATTTCTTACCGCCTTTTTTTACCTTTTTCTTTTTCTTAGGTGGTCTTCCTACTTTAGAACCATAGGTTCCTTTTCCCATTGGCATGATAATTTAGGCAACTGCACTTATTATATCTTTTAATTTGCTTTTGGATATTTATTTACTAAATCTTTTAGACTTAATTCTGTCCCGTCATCCCTAATAATAAGCCGCAAAGCCTCTCTAGGACTCTTTTTCTTTTTATCTATTAAATAATTAAAAAACTTTTTTTTGTTACCTAAAGTCTTAGTTTGTATTGCCGGATTATCTTTTAACCAAGTACCGTAATTAGTATTTTGGGGAACTCTACCCGTAGCACTAGGTCTAGTGTCGGGAAACTTTTTTTCTAGCTCATCATCATCAAGTACCGGTACGGTAGTAGAACGACAATTAAAATGTTGGGGAGGAATAGGTCCCTTATTATATTCGAAGATCTGACCATCCAAAGAAGCACAAATTAAACTTGTTCTAGAATCTAAAGTAGCAACGTATTGATATTTTGCCGTTATATCGGAGTTTGCCTGATATACAGATTGACTAGCAGCGTTTTGTACTTGATTAACCGTTGTTCTTACAACCGCCATAACTTGGTTATTTGCTAATTTAGTTCCGGTTCCGCCCGCTAGTCTTTGAGCTTTTGCCGTCATTTCTTGATTAGCTCCAAATCGTAATCTACCCCGCAACCTTCTACCTATTTTTGACATAGATTCGCCTTCCGTAATTCCTATTCTTACTTGGCTAGTAATAAGATCAGCTTGCGAATCTGCTATACCCCTAAAAGCTTTTTCTACAACGGCACCATTAGGTAAGGTTATTTGGGAACCTTTTAAAGCAGTTAAGCTAAACCCTCTTTGAACTGCGGGTTCTAATTGGTTAGGGAGATTTAAAATATTAATACGAGTAGGGTCTGTAGTTACTACGGAACGTGCAAAATCAGGACTTACGGAAACTACATTAATAGGAATATCGCCACTAGGAAATACTTTTCTAAGTTCGCTAGCTACAAAGTCGGTCTGAAATATAGCTAAACTATTTAGTTGTTCGACCATTACAGCGGTGCTACTACCCGACCAAGTTTCTAGGCTATCTTTCATAGTCGCTAACATAGCTCTTATTCTTGCAACGGTAGCCGGTGCCGTTACTTCATCTATAACCGCTAATTGGTTTGTTAAATCTAAAATTACATCGTTATAGTTAGTTATTATTTCACGAGCAACTCTATTACTAAACCTATTAAGGTCTATGGTTTCACGATAAAAACTTTCGGGAACTGACATTTATTAACTAGCATCATCTTCGGGTTCGGGACTTATTTCTTGTTCATCTGGGTCGGCTTCTACTTTAGGTGTCGCCATACTTATAAGTCCTCCGGCTTCCGTAGCTTCTAGTTCTTCTTCTACATCGAACTCATCTCCCAATACTTCGCCCTCGGTTAATTGTTCTAATAATGTTTTTTGGGTTATAGAACCGGAAGTATAGAGTTGTAAATATGCTTGTATTTCTGTCGGCTCTAATCTCTGAGATAAGAAGTCTCTATTAACAAAACAACTACCGGCTTCGCTTCCTAGATAACTAGCGTGAAACTGTAAACAGTTATCTATCATATCTTGCATTTGCTGTGCAACGACCATCATTGTTGAGTCGCCTTGCGAACGATCTATTTTTTTGCTTTCCGCTGTTTCAGCTGATAATTTTTGTCCTAATACGGCAGCTAATCCAAGCTCGTTTATTTGGTTTTCTAGCCTATCTAACCTTTTAAACTGAGCCTCGTAGCTTTTTCCCGCAGGTTCTATATACTCTGCCCGTCCGTCGGGTGGAAACGCTATAGCCTCCCCAGGTCCAGCCGAAACCTCTTCCGCCGCTTGTGAAAAGCCATAAAAGGCTAACATTGGAACGGCTGATATATGTAATTGGTTATCTAAATCACTTTGTATTTGGTATGCTTTTAAATTTAATTCCGCTATATCGGACATCGGAGGTCTAGATTCTAATAAATTAAGGCGATTAGAATAGGCTACGGAAAAAGGAATACGGTTAAGAGGATTAGTACCCTCTTCATGCAAAATAAATTTACCTTTTTTATCTTTACGGTGTATTTCAAAATTAGTCGGAGTAAGTAACCTAACTTGCTCTGTTATCTTTTCTCCATAAAGTCCATCCGGTTCAGATACTTTTTCTAGTAATCTAAGTTGCGTAAATTTTAATTGGCCATCTATCATTTCAGTCCGCCACCCTAAAATATCCCTTGGAGTATAAGTAACCCAATAAAGTCTACCGCTTTCTCCGGAAGCAGGGGCATCTACTAAAACTCCTATATGGCCATAACGTATCATCTTACGGGCAGTCTCATAAGTCCAAACATTTAAATCATTACCCATTAAATCAACATCAAATAATTGGGTTCTTATATCATCGCTTGTATCATTTAGCCTTACTGGTTTTCTAGTAAGCATACCGGCTAGCATTCTTTCCAAACGTATATAGTAAGGCGGGCAAACAGTTCGAGCCAAACGGTTATCATAACTTTCATCTAACTCTCTCGGCTCTTGCATTAAATATTTTCTATGTTTAGAACGCATCTGATATGTTCCGCCTAATAAATCCTCTATTAATATCCAATGTGGCTCTTGCTCAAACCAAGTGCTATTAGGGTCGTTTATTTCTACTCCTCTACTGCCCCCTGTTTGCCTGTTGTAATGACTATAGCCTGAGTACACTTTTTTACTCCGTTGTTTGTTTTAATAGTAGACAATAATTTTAATAAAGCCTAATTCCTGTTTTACGTCCAGCCGACATGTGTAAGGGATTAAACAAACGCCAAGTAATGTATCCTAGAGCGTCGTTCATGTGGTCATAACCGGCGTCCTTATCAGGCTCGCCTTTCTCATTATAACTTTGAAGCTCTAAACACTCTATTAGTTTTATAGCTTTTTTACTTATCATCATTTTGCTTTCCCCTTTACCGTTTAAAAACATTCCTTGCACCGAGTTTACTCTATCTCTTACGGCAGGGTTGGAAAGTGCTGATTGATTTATAAACCCGTAACTTTCGAGAATTTGGATGTCGGTTCTCGTAGCATTTGTACTTCGGTTTCCGCCTGAAGCGTCAGGGTAGATATATATTTTATTAAACGGATACCTCCCTTTAATTTCTTTGGCGATACTATCGGTGTCGTGACTTTTAGCGATTTCATCTATAACCATAAATTTATTTCCAACCGCTATACCAATTACTGCGTTCATGTTTCCAATATTAAAATCTATCCCAACTCGGATAGGCTCGTTTTCATCAACAAAAGGGTCATTTTTTAAAACGTGTATATTTCGATCAAACTTATCGTAAACTTGTCCGGTGGTTAAATTGCAGAAGTTACCATTTAGATAAGCTTGGATAAGTTGCGGTGGATAGTTTTCTAGTAATGAATCAATAAATCCTTCCGGAAGATAAGGATTATCGGCAGTTTTAGCTTTTATTAGCCTTGTATCTTCTTTAGCGTTCTTTTCAAAGGTATCGAACGCCCAAGAATGACCTTCGGGAGTAGTAGTAGCGTAAAACTGTTGGACATTACCCGATCTAAGTCTAGCAAGTGCCATGTTCATCGCTTGTTCGGCATCCCGTTTGTTAACAGTATCGGCTTCATCAAAACCAACGGCACATAAGTTTTGGCCACGTAACCTTTGGTAGGTAAGAATCGTTCTTAACAGGATAGTATGTACGCCTTCTTTAAATTGAAGTTGATATTCGGGCAAAGGACTCGCTCTAAAAGTAAAAGGTATTTCCCATTCTTCTAAAAGTTCATTCATAGTACGCATAAGAATATCCCTTAACATGGGAGCCGTCGGTTCAAATATTGCACTTATACAACCAACGTTCATAGATGCCATAATTATACTTTTACTAACTAAGGCGTAAGTCTTACCGGCACCAAAACCACAAACTAGAGCTAGTTTTCTATGTTCTATATCCTCACAAAACTTAAGTTGGTGCGGCAATAAATCTTTAGTTATCTTTTTTTGCGTATCTATAGCAGAGGGAACTTCATATAAACCTTCGCCATGCAAAATATTTCCTTTAACCCTTTGGCAAATACTCATGAAACGAGAGCGGCTAAACGAGCCATAGAATTTACGGCTCCTAATGCTATATGTAGTTGGCCTGTTCTTCTTGCTTCCATGTGTATAGATGAATATTGACTTAAGATTCTCGCCATCATATCCGGTCTTTCTATATCCCAATCAGCCTTAAATTGTTCCCTCACTTTCATTAGATAACGGTCTACGGTTCTTTCTGAAACCCCCCAGTTCTCCGCCGCAAATCGTATGCAATCTGATCGCTTTCCTCCGTTAGCAATAATCCTTCCGCACCTTGCTACTCGTAGTTCTACTTCTGCTTGGGTAGTTTTATCAGCCGCCAAAGTTAAAATAATATTTATTAATAGAGTAGCTTATTAAATAAAAAAAAATTATATTTCTACGTTTTCTTCTTCGAAAGCGGCGGGATCTGCAAATTCACATTCCCCACATTTAGCGGTAGCCAATACTGGATCTCCTTTTACAAAAACTAAAATATTTTGATGAGTTTTCCCTAGTTTACGTGATTTAGTAAAACCGTTACCGCAACGCAGAGGTAAGCTGCCGACCATAGTTACAAGGATTGCTTCGTTATAAAAACTTAAACCGGCTTTTATAAAAGCTTCTATAGTTTCGCCGACAAAATTATAATAAGTACCGTCTTTTTTTCTTACTTCTCCTACTACAAAAGCTGCAAAACTATTATCGTTAAGTAAATCGCAACTTTTTTTAATAATCTCGGCATAATTTTCTTTAAACGCTCCAAAATCCATATTAGAAAGGTCGTTAGGGTCTTTGCTATATACCTCTAGATCGACATATGGCGGACATGAAAAGATAAGGTCAGCTTTTTCTACTACTAAATTATCTATATTTTGGCTGTTACCAGAAATCCAAATTGGTCTTTCGCACGTACTTTCTAGAATATCCTCGCCCTGCTGAATATTAGCTTCTACTTGTTCTTTTCTTAGATCAATGCCAATATATTTTCTACCTAAAGTTGCGGCTACTATACCTCTTACACTTCCGCCAGCGAAAGGGTCTAATATTACAGCATTAGGATTACTAAACCATCTATAGATTAATTCTGAGATAACTGGGTCGAATACAGAAGTAGAACCACCGGCTTGCATTATTCTTTTACCAACATCCCCTTTACTAATAGAATAAGTAAGTTCTTCATCCCTACCTACTTCAGATTTTATTCCTAGTTCTAGCCAAAGTTTCTTTCTATTTTGCCACCAACCTTCACGAGCATTTAGGACGCTAAAAGGAGGAACGCCAAACTTTTCTTTAAGAATACCGCTTGCTTCCCTTTTAGGCTTTTCGGATAGATCATTAAGGTCTTTATTATCAAACCAATCGGAAATATCATGCTCTTCGGATAACATTTGGAGCATTTCGTCATCCCATTCGGAAAGATCACTAGAACGGTTATCGGCTAAAGCTAAACCAACTTTTTCATCTTCGGTTAGTCCGGTTCTTTTAACGGCAATAATTTCCCGACCATCGGTTTCTATTACCCTTACATTTTCTAAACCAGCTTTTTTTGCACCTTCTATAGTACCGTTTCCGGCTAGTATTCTATTTTCTTCATCTATAACTATAGAACGAGCGGCTCCAAATTTTTCTAAAGACTTTTGTATTAAGGAAGAAGAGCGATCTGTTCTTTTACGTGCGTTCTTGTGATCGCTTTTTAAATCATTAATTTTAGTCATTTAGTAAAAGTAAACATATTATCTATCTTACCTAAGTCTTCTTTTACGACCTGAATATAATAAGGCGTTTCTACTTCTTCTCCTTTAGCTCTTTTATTCCTTAATAAATTTATTTCTTTAGCGGTAGCTTCCCACGAAGCTTTTCTATCTATATGAATCTGGCGTATTTTTTCTTTTTCTAACGAAAACCCTAGAGATTGCATTTCCCCTCTAAAATTTTGTACTTGCCTAATATTACCGTTATTTTCACGAAAACCAGAAGAATCTTCCGTACCATAAGCGGCGTCACAATGACAAATAATAGCTAAGTCTTGGCCGCCGTTTATTTTTCCATTAGCGGTTCTATCATAATCGGGTATGTATTTATTAATTGCCTTATCGCTATTAGCTACTATTCCGGAATCGTTACAAGCAAAACAAGTAACTTTAGGAACGTAAAATGTAGAGTCTTTGTCTACTGCGGTTCTTCTATAAAACATAATTTAGGGGTTAGAAAGGTAAATCGTTCGGATTATCTTTTTCCGAAGGTTTTCTAACAATAGCGTCTTTTTTAGCAAGTGCCAACTCCAAAAACTGCTCATATTGCCCGTTTTTAATCCATCTAAAACAATCAGGAAACATTGGAACCCAGTTTCCGCCCCTATTTAATTTATTACGTTCTTTTATATCTAACTCTAAACAATAAATAAGTCTTTCTTTTACTTCATTAGTAAGCTTTTTCCATTCGGCGGATGCAAGCTTTTTAGATTGGCTAACCGACTTAGTAAAATTCATTTTAGTGTATTTAAGCCAAAACTCGTTAAAGGCTTCAGAATATTCTTTTTTATTTTTTTTATCTAGTTTATTTGTATCTAGTTTTATTGTATCTAGTTTGGGTGCAGCATTTGCTATGGGGGGATGCAAGGTTTGCATAGGGGGCATAGCATTTGGTGCAGGGGTGCAGGATTTGCTACGCCTATCGATACTGGGTTCTGGAACATTAGCAAGGTGCCAAACGGTTACTTTATATAAATTAGAACTTTGCTCTCCGTTATTTCCGGTTTGGTAAAATCGCTCTAAATATCCTAAAGCGACTAATTGGTTTACAACGTACTGAGCGGTTCTTTTACTAATGCAAGAAAACTTAGCTATAGAGGATAAAGAAGGGTAACAAGTTTGATCGTCTTTACTGGCATAACTTTGTATAACCCATAAAACGGCTAGTTGATTCGGTTGTAGTTTACCTCTAAGATTAGTTGGCAAAGCTGTGAAGGGATAACCCTGTGGATTAAATGACATCTTATAGTTTCAACGTTGATGGAATAGAACCCGCTCCGCAAGGGAGTAAAAGTTATATGGGGAAAAGTCGTTTTGGAAAAGCTCTCCTAATAGAGAGTTGTTCGAGAGTAAAAACATGGCGGGGGCTGGTTAATAAAGTTGCTCGGACATTTATTAAAACTCCTATCGAAGGTGCTTGCGAGGTTAAGTTAGTATTCAAACTTATACGGCGGAAATCTGATTTTAACAGTAAAGGAGAGGTAAAAAAGAACGCTCCCAAGCATTACTTAGTAAAAAGAAACGATTTAGATAAGTTGGTTCGCTCTACTCTAGACGCACTTAGCGGGGTTGCCTACTTAGATGATTGCCAAGTAATAAAAGTATCTGCTTCTAAAAAATATGCAAATTATGGAGAGATCGGTGCGGAAGTATTTATACAAACAATAGATTAATCAGGGTATAGATCAGCCCCCTGCGATATGACCACCGCAAACTGCCCTGCCTTACAGCTTTCAGCCCTCCGTGTGTACCAACGGGCATCAGGCTCCCTGATTATTTTAATTATACTACTTAGTAAAAAAAAAGCTGCCCCGTTAAGAGCAGCGTGTAATTAATCCCATTCTATAGAACTTTGTAATTCTCTAAAAGAGTGAACGAAAAAGGCTCCGCCCATAGCTTCGGTTACAGGATTATAAACATTAGAAGAAATACAAATATAATATTTGATTTCGCCATCATGTTCTTCTTCAACGATGTCGTCGATTTTTTTGTGGCGTAATGCCTCTTTCCATGATCTAGGAGTCATAATATTTAGGGTAAAGAGAAGCCCCCCGAAAGGGGCATATTTTTATAAGTAAAGCATTCCGTCATCGGGGTCGATGGGGAAGCTTTCGTGGCCTTCGCCGAGTTTGTTTAGCTTTTTAATTGCACTCCTAAAAGCTCGTTTATAATTACCAAATTCTTTTTTGGTCATTTCTTCGAACTCTACGAGGTCAGCTAAACCTTGCATGATTGTGTTTCCATTAACCATATCGTGAAGAATTTCCAGATCGTAATTGTCTAATTCGTCTGAAATTTCTTTTTTGATTTCGATACACCAACTAAGGTGTGAAGCTTTACCATCTATAAAATCGTAATCCCAGTCATAAGTCTGATTTAAGCAATCAGCTATACAATCAGGAGGCCGATCAGCAAGAAGTTCGGCTTCGAGTTTCGTGAATTTAATCATGTTATTAAATTGTCTAGTTGCGGGGCGAGGATCTCTCCTCCATTCAACAATAACATACTTTAGCTTAATTACTACCCCCTCTGTACCACTTTAACAAGAGGCCATTATTACTGGCGGTAGTATTAAGGCTAAGTTATTGTATGTACATACGAGGCAGAGATGCCCACCCTTTAAAAAACAAATGACTGAGACTTACGAGATGACTGAAAAGGAAGCAAAGCTTGCTGAATGCGGCGAGATCTGTTTCGATGATTTCCAAGACCCGACTTTAGGTTATTACAACGTAGACGGCGACCCTGCTTTACTTTGTTTTACTTTAAAGCAAGCTTTAGAAACAACCGACTTTACAAAACATCAGATAGCCGGACTAATAGGTAGCCTAGAAGAAAAAGGCATACTTTGGATAGAGCATAGAGACCACCAATGGGAAGGACCCGATTTATTTTGGTTAAGCGAGAACTTCTGTAACTGGTTAGCCACAAAAAACCAAAAGAAGGAGGCAGTAAAATGAATTTCAAGCACCACCAATTAGTAGAAATTTACTCAGCACTCAAGGAGGGGAGTTGGGTAAACATCGAAACAAGAGACGAACTAATTAAAAGACTCGAAGAGTACATGATTAGGGTAGCTATGCACAACGATTTTGAAGTAAAACAAAAGGAGGCAAACTAATATGAATCAAAAGGAGTACCACGAGGCGTTAGGTAGGTTAAGCGATCAGTACATGTTCGACGAAACTATGACCAACGCCGAGTATCTCCGCCGAAAAAATTTAATCGAAACAACTTATTTAAAAACAATTTACAAAAAACAATGAAACTCTTTACTAAAGAAATCTTAAAAAAACTCCCTGCTTTGTATACACAAACAGCACATGATAACCCCGAAGAAGAAATGGTTTTCCATGTAAAACTATTTACTCCGGATAGTAACTGGACTTGGTTTATTGCCGAATACGACCCCGAAAAAGAAATAGCTTGGGGATACGTAATGGGACATGAAAACGAGTTTGGAACTATAGACATTAAAGAACTTAAAGAAGTTCGAGGACCCTTTGGTTTACCTATAGAACGAGACATTTCTTTCGACTCTATTAAGGAAAAGCAACTTATGGAAGAAATAGAAAGAGGGGTTGCTTAATGAACATGACTAAAAAAGAGGCGATGAAATTATTCGCCTTTATTTATAAAATTAAAGCTATCCAACTTGGTTATAGGAAAAGCGATTACACCGCAAAACGTACCGAGTGGAATGATTATACAGATGCACTTTGCAAGGACGGTTTAATAACAACGAAACAATATCAAAACTGGGGGCAGCCTTACTAATGGAATATTTTGTATTACTAGGCGGCGAATGGGTTCAAAACTATAAAAATAGAAGCACAGATATGGAAAAACAATGTAGCTTCTTTCTTTCATTTAAAAGCGAACCTTCTATAAAAAGGTTAAAAGAAATATTTTTAGATCTCTATAAAAAAGAAAAAAGAGTTAAATGGGATAGTGAAATTAATAATGAAAACGCTGTTGAGCTTTGCACTATTATTAGATCAAAAGCAAAAATGGAGGTCGTAGATATATGACTTTTTATAATACTATTGGCGAAAATTTAAGCGAGTTAGAAGAATCTATTGCTAAATGCAAAACCCAAGAAAGTAAAATTATTAAATGCTTTCATTATTACGAAACTAGCTTAAGTCCTTCTATGGTTTTAAATATGACCAAACTTAGATGTCCTTTAACCTCTATAAGACGAGCGATGACTAATTTATCTAACGAAGGTAAGCTAGTTAAAACCGATAAACAAGTTAAGGGTTTATATGGTAAAAGGGAGCATCTTTGGTGCTTACCTAAAGAACCGGAAACCTTTACTCAATCAACTTTATCCTTTTAAAATTATGCAACTAGACCCCGAATCAGCTTTATCTCTTAACTCCTTAAAAGGAGCCTTTGTTCATAAAACAGTAAAAAAAGGGATGAAAGAAGAAAACTATCGTATTTATGATTTCTATGTAGATGTAGAACCCTCTTGGGATGATAAGAAAGATGAACTTTCAGGCTTTGAACTAAGTAATATATGCGTCACTTTAGTTCCTCTAGAAAACGGCAAACTTTATAAAGATAAGATGATTGGTAGAAGTTGGGAAGATGTAAAAGACTATAACATTCAATTATCGGGTGGTTTTCCCAACGAATTTAGCGATGAAATAGAATGAATAATAAACTAACTAAAAAGCGAAAGCTAATAGAAGCACTTAAAAAAGAGGTAGAAAAGACACGTAAATTCCAAGAAAATTTTAAAAAAAACGTTCCGGATGAAAATAATATAAAAGCTGGCGATTTAGGATATATGAACGGAGTATTCGAGAAGATGAAATTAGAACACGAAAGCATATTACAACTCTATTACGACTATAAAGAAGTTAATTAAAGGGGTAGCATATAAGCTAATTATCCTGTATAATTGTTGCATAGGCGAGAGCCACTACCCCCTTTAAAAAATGTTTGCTTTTAGAACACACGACTTAGTTAGAGAGATCGAAACTGAGTTAGGCGGCGAGTTAACTGCTTACCATCAGTACATTATTAACTGCGAAGTAAAAAAATTATTTCCTAACGGCGTTATTCCTACCGAGCAAATAGAAGAGGTAACTGGCGTTATAATGCAAAAGATTTTTTAATTGTTACCAACCCTTAACAAGGGGGTAGCGTTACGGCTAACTATCCTCTATAATTCAAGTACAGGCAAGAGATTGCCACCCATCTAAAACAAATGACAGAACTTAAACAGCAAATCGAGGCTACCAAACTAAAGCTAGAAGAAGCCCAAACTAATTACGCCTTTGCGATAGCAGCTAACCGCCTTCATGAGGTTCCTAAGTTTCGTGGTTTAGTTAGAAAGTACACTAAGCAGATTAGAAACTTAGTTATATTACGTTGCGACTTAGGAGAGGTTTAGTAATGAAACATTTTCTTTTATACATAGCGGTTGGAGGCATACTTCTTACTGCTTTCGATAACTCATTTACTAAGATGACTATCGCAGATTGTAACGCCGGTATCGAAGCCGCTTGTAAGGAGCTAAAAAAATGAAAACTATTAAAGAAATTATTACTAGATTAAATTATCTAGAAAAAAATGGAAAACAAATCCAAAAAGAAAGAGGAGACTATTACTGGTTACAAGAAATTGCTAAATGGGAAAGTTTATTCTGTAACCACCCTGATGCAGATAAAACAAGGCATTCAGACACGTCTGAATATATAAAACTAGAAATGATTAAAGAGGAGCTAAACAAATGACTTTTACAATGCCTTTTTCCCAAAACGAAACGCAGCATCTTATCTATTTACTTAACTGCGAATATAGAAAAAAAAGAGAGCTTAGAGAAAAAATGCTTTCTAATATTTATAAAAGCTTTAAATATCCTAAAGTTCTAAACCTAGAACAAGAGTTAGATCATTTAAAAGATGAGCTAGTAGCAAATCAGCTATTAGTACATAAACTAGATGACCACCTTACCGACTTAAGAAGAGGACACACTTTAGAAAACCTAGAGGAGTTAGAAGAGCCTAGCTTCTTAGGTTCGGAGGCTACTCGCCACCTAAAACTATTAACAACAAAACCACAAAATGAAACAGACTAAAGGAGTTATTACTCCGGCGGCTACTTACCACGCCGACCCCGCATATTCCGCAACGGATATGAAAGTATTTCATAAAGCTTGCCCCGAAGTTTTCTTTAAATATAAATATGGAAGCGAAGAGTTCGAACATCCAACCGCAGTTAAAACTGCATTTAGAAACGGCGAACTTTGCCACGCTTTTACCCTAGAACCCGATAGAGCAAAAGTTGCTTATGGCGTATGCGGCAAACAAAATACTAAAGCCGGTAAAATACAGGCCGAAGAAATGATTGCTAAAGGGATAGAACCAATTACGGCTACTGAATACGACTTGGCTTCTAACGTAGCTAACGCCGTTCGCAAACATTCCGTAGCATCAAAACTTCTAAGCGGCGGCCAACCCGAACTTAGTTTTTGGAAAGATGACCCTAAAACAGGTTTATCTTGTAAAGCTAGAGCCGATTATATTAACGGCGATACTTTAGTAGATCTAAAAACTACAGGAGAGGGCGGAGCGGAACCCGATACTTTTTCTAGATCGGTTGCCCGCTTTTTATACCATATACAAGCGGCACATTATTTAGAAGTTACCGGAGCAAAGAAATTTGTTTTTGTAGCAGTAGAGAAAGTATTTCCTTTTGCCGTTAGCGTAACCGAACTAGATGCCGATGCTCTTGCTTTTGGTTTAGAGCTACGCAACCAAGCCTTACAAGGCATAAGCCAATGCCATACCGATAGCTACTGGCCAAGCTATACCGAAAAAATTACAACCATAAGCCTACCTAAATGGGCAACTTATTAAAATTATGACTTTTACAGAAAAACAAATCGAGATGCTCAACGAGCCTATTCTCGCAAAAAACGTTAAAGAAAGGGACGGTAATCGAGCCGGTACTTTCCAATTATCTTATGTAGAAGGTTGGCACGTTATAGACGAAGCTAATCGCATATTTGGTTTTGGCGGATGGAGTTGCGAAACTTTAGAAACTACTTGCGTTAACAACGAACCCGAAGCCGTTACATATATCGCCAAAGTTAGAGTAACCGTTGGGGATGTAATAAGAGAAGGAACCGGAGCGGGGCATGGTAACACTAGGCAAGGTTTAGGAAATAACCACGAAGCCGCTATAAAAGAAGCCGAAACCGACGCTCGTAAAAGAGCATTTATGCAGTTTGGAAACCAGTTTGGACTTTCGCTTTATAACGGCAAAGATAAATCTTGGAAAAACAACAAGCCGCAGCCAGTTATTAATAAAGGCGAGGTTATAGAAACTTTGCGTGAGCAAGTTACAGCCGAACCTACACCACCCGATACGGAGGCGACTTACGAGTTAGCCGTTACCGCTATAAAAAAAGCTAGAACTGTAGATACGCTAGAAGGCTACAAAAAAGATATAGCGGATAGATTTAAAAACGGGAAGCTCACCCAATACCAAAAAATCGAACTAGAGCGTTTACTTATTACTAAACAAATGAACCTTAAATGATGGACGACCAACCTTATTTATCTACAAGAGATCTTGCCCACCGCTACGGTATTTGTATCGCAACGGTAAAGAGATGGAGAACTACTACTAGGAGGGGCGAACCAACCGGACCCAAATGGTACGAAGTTCCCCGTCTAGCTATGGAAAGGAAAGCAAATACTCCTTACGTTCGCTATGCCCTCCCCCAAGTTTTAGCTTGGGAAGAAGCAAACTCAGTTACACCTATCAACAGTTTTTAATTATGGCTTTTAACACACCTTTCGAACCAGCTTTTAATGTGCCGGTTAACTTTTCAGTACAGGATAATAAATATCCCGACAGTAAAGAAAAGTATCCTAAAAGAATTAGATTATTTATTCCTTTAGAGTCCGTTTTAGATGTATCTAATCATTGTATGAACTTAGCGGATAATCCCGAAAACCATGCAAAGGGAAAAGTTTACGATATGCGAGATGGTACTTCTAAGGAAGTAGACGGGATTTATTTATACGGCAACGGTAAAATAGGTTCTTTCGATGAAGATGAGTTCGGAGCTTTTGGTACTATCAACCCTAGAAAAATAGAAGCAAAACTAGAAGATGAAGAGGAGGCACCATTTTGAAGTTTCCTCATTATACCCCGAACGTTAGAACTTTTATGGAACATCTAGTAGTAGGACTAGAATGTTTTGATCT
>VMHT01058579.1_pt1 | contig 16543 bp, 9 predicted proteins | sample 4693611 | NCBI WGS metagenome assembly VMHT01 (sample SAMN12280063, study PRJNA550983) | marine metagenome | isolation source: seawater sampled from same location over 5 years 0.02-0.2 micron viral filtrate | place: USA: collected off the coast of southern California halfway between the port... ... | reverse complement strand
CATATATATTATATATATTTATACATTTAATAAATCTATTCCTTCACATCGGCAATTTCAACAATTTTATCCGGGTCTACATCATTAAACTGGACTTTGTTTTTCAAGTAAGCACTGTAAAAAATATTAGGTTTTGTATTCACTGTGTTGAAAACATCGTATACTTTTGACGACATGAACAATAAGTTTGTCAAATAAACAGTAATAGTTTTACTATCTAAATAATGAGAATATACTACAATTGAACTCAGAGCGGAATTAACGATGAAAATCCCACAAGATAAATATCCTGCTCTTTGATAATATTGATCATAATTCAAAATCATATTCTTTTTGGCTGGATCCAGTTTTTTCAATGCAATTCCCACAGATGTATCATCCCCAGGATTGAATTTATTGACCTCCAAATAAGTAATCAAACTGTTTTCGCGTCTTACTTCAATTGTATATAGAGTCAGAAAGGCAAACAAAGTGAGTATATTACATGCAAGCGTAACACGGGATAAAAGATCCGTTCTGTCCACGTTTTCATTCAGAGAACAAATATCATCACCGCATTTTTGGGGTATAAACACCATCAAAAAGGCACCCATTAGAACACGGTACAGTTCCAACATCAAGGTGGATGCAACATTGACTCTTTGGTTGAAATCTTGGTCTGGTGTTTTGTTTTTTTCTTGTAGTACAGTTTCGGCAGGTTGATTTTGTAATGGTTCTTCCATTTGTTACTGATTATGGTGTTTAGTTTTTATACTTTATTCAATAAAATATAAAATATGTCGTAGAAGATCCTAGCAATTATTCATTCTCATACAAATTGTTATCGTATTCCTCGTCAAAAATATTCTCATCATATGGTTCTTCTGCCGCGTATTCAAAATGTGCAGCCTCCATTTCCGGTGCAATGCGTTCTTTATCATATAATTCCTTGTCGTATTGAACCAGTGCTTTCTGCATACCAATGTTCCATGATCCCAACTTGTATTTCTTGAACTGATCCTCCAATTTACGTTCGAAATTATCCTCAATGTTACCGAAAAAGGTGGTCATCTTCGTCTTTTCAATGATTTTCTGTTTGCGTATTTTCTTGGAAATCTCATCGTAGTTCTGTAAAAATTGCATATTGTTTTTCTCAACATTCAAATAACTCAGTAGTAGTCCAGCAATGCGTTGTTTTAAATCTTCGGAATTCCCCAACAAAATATCTACTTCTATGGGCTGATCTAGACCAGTATTATCTAATGCCGGGTCTTTCTCTTCATTTATTAAATTCCGACGCATTGACTTTTTGTTGTATACGTCGATGGAAACATAGGTCTCATCATGACCACAAACAATATATTGATAAATACACGAATAATAGAAATACACATATAGCAAATGTATACCGTCATTGTCTAAAAACGAATAATAAGATACACCTTTCTTCATAATACTGGTTTGTATGGGCAATGTCGTCATTAAAAGATGAATATCTGCCAATTGAAACTGAATATCGCGCAATATCACATTTATGGTGGAATCTTCCTTGTAGCCATTTGCAAAATTCCAGTATTGATCAATGTAATCATGAATATCGCCCCTATGATATTCGGAAATATTCCAATGATCAGGTACCACTGAGAAATAGTTACCTTTTTGCAAGATATTGGGAAACAACTTGGTCATATTATAAATATTATTTTCCACAAAGGCAATGGAGTTATAAATAGCATCACGTGTGGACATGTCGATCTCGAAAACACCTAATAAATGATCTTGTAATTTGCCAAAATCCATGTCATTGAGGTTTCCATAATTGTCAAAAAAATCCACAATTTCATTGTATAGATTCTCATTCGCACGCGATAAATAGTTTTTGAATTTTTTCAGTTCATCGCGTTCTTCGTGGACCATAACCCGGGGATCATATTTTGATAAAACTGCTTGTAAATGATCACGGAATTTTTTTTCAACCACTTTACTGTTGCTTTGTTCCAAACGGTTTAATATGTCATAAATGGCATCGATCTCATTATCAATTAACTTATGATCAATACTGAACTTATTACGATTGTTAATCACATGCATCATTTGGAACAGATGACTCTTGTTTAGTGATTTGCCCTCGCGTTTCAAGAACTCTATTTGTTCGGGGATTTCTGCATTTCTGGGGAAATTCGCCGGTTTCTCAGAAAACAAGAACATCAATTCTTCTGGTACTGGTAGTTCATTATTGAGGTTACAGTGATCAATAATAGTGGAATAGATAATATCTTCATTGTATGTCTCGTTTAATTGCACGTGCTCTATTCCGGTGAATTCATTGTGAAACAAAGTGGCTGCCTTGCCATGACTCCAAATATGTCCGTGAAATTCCTGTAATTCTTTGATAATTTTGATGTATTGTTGTATATTCTCATTTTCATTGGCAAAATATTGCATTATATGCATGCGATTTTCATTACAACATGCATTTTCAAGATAGGGAATTTTTGATACTGTTTGTAAAATCGGATCTTTATCCATTACAATCTGTTTGATCATATCTATCAAACCATACCCATATGCATTGATTTTGCTTTTGACAATATTGAGGGAATGATGTTGCAATTTACTACCCGTTTTGACTTCATCGATGAGATTTTTCTCAAAATCTTTGGTCACGCTTCTAAGTGAAGACATTTTGAATTTCACAATAGGTGGCAAGAATGTCGTCCATTTGGACACATTGAGCGCCTCAGGAATACTTTCATTGGGATGCAACAATAAGTATTTGCGTTTCTCCAAATAAGCATTTTGGACTTCCATATTTTTCATCAAAAATAGTTCAATAGTTTCCTTGATTTTCTTCGTACAAGTTTCCTGATCAAGTTTTTCAATGGAATTCCATGGATAAATACCGCTTTTCATTTTGTATAGCACACATCCAATGTACTCAATGCCAGTCAAATCTTCTATACCGCCAAGTGGGTATCCATCGAAAGACTGAATACATCCAGGGAATACTTTTTTGATTTTCATGGAAGGAATTTTCACTTGGACGCTGATGTGAATACATGCACCTATAATCCAGAACATAAAACGGTTCTTGTAAATTTCATATGGAATCGGGCGTTTCTTCATTTTCTGGGCCATTTCTTCATACTTCTCACTAGACTGAATATTAGCCATCATGGCCAAAATCATTCGTTTAGTAAACTCTTCAATGTTTTCCAATGGAATGCCCATTTGAACACATATAGAGGAAAGTATTTTATGGATATTTTCATTGAGTTCGTTCTCAAAAACGGTGGCCGTGGATTTCTTATTCAATGTGGCATTGTTCTTTGTTTCCAATTCATCTTGTAAAACATCATGAGATTTGATCTTGAACCCCTCCTCAGTATATTCATCTTCAACAACAAAATCAATTTTGCGCAAAATATCGCCACTATGTTTGTCCACTACTGCATCACCGTCGTCGCTCAATGTACCTATTGTGGCGCATAAATGTTGGAGTGTATTCAAATAAGTGTTGGTTTGGAATGCACGTGCCAGTGTTCCGTAAAATATGGGTAACAATTTTGTATTGGTTTCTTTGCAATAATAATAATATTGATCTTCCTCCACTTCCACGTCTTGCATGGGCTCACGACAACATGTATCAATGAATCGCAAAATGTTCTTTTGTTTATCCACAAAGTCGGTATTTTCAAGCACCGAATCGCGAAGACTGAGAAATGGCGATAAAACAGCATCACTCATAGTGGCGATTTTACCCAATTCAAACGCATAATTATTGTATTTATTTCGACGATTTTCTTCTAGCATGGTAAGTTTCTTGATATTCTTGAAATCATTTGTCAGGGATTTCTTGATTTTCTGTTCCAATTGTTCAAGAGATAAATGGACCCGATCATCAAATTCTTTGACCATACGTGATTTAGTTAATTCTAGTAATCGTTTTTTGGTGAAATCACTGGGTTCACATTGTTGATTTGTTTGATTTTTGAAACACTCTTTGCGTAAATTGCAAAAAAGAGTATTGGAATCAATGAAATTCTCTGGTGAAATGGTGCTGTCTTTCACCCATTGATTTTTCACGCGATAATAATAACTGCGTTTCTCACGTACAGATTGCTCAATTTCCATATTTTCTTTTTCTTTCTCAGATAAAGTGTGAATGTCTATATCAGGAGGCAATGTCGGACGGATGAGAAGCATTGCATATTCTCCGTCTTTGACCATTTTTTTACCTGCAATCAGTGTATCCGCGATTTCCTCGGCATTTTTGGGTTCTACATTGTGTTTATAGATGAGATTTTCGGTCAAAAACTCTTTGAATTCGGCGGCATTCATGGATTTTTTCTCATTTTGATAGAGTTTTATCATGTCATAAGGTGTATCATCCAAATCTTCGTCATAATAAACATCATCTCTATTTTGATCGTTTTGTAAGTCTTTCAAGGAGTTGTAGTGCTTGGTCAAATATCGTCGTGTACAATCCTTTGGTTTAATCTTACCCGACATATCATCTAATTGAGCAGGTTCGAATGCTCGCAATAAATCTTCGGGTGTATTCAATGTTTTGATCGTCATAAAGGTGAGAATATTATAGAGCAATTTACATTGATCTTTCTCATAGATTTCGTGTAATAATTCATGAATATGGGTACTTCTCAGTTTTTCTGTTGTGATTTTGTAACCATCTGCAAACATTTCCAATAGTTCGTTGTTTTCAATGAACATATCACGGAGGACATTTCTCATGGATACTTCCTGGGTTTTCATATTACGAAATCCCTGGAATGTCTGAGATTTCTCAACAAATTCCTTTTTGTATGTATCCATGGATTTATTGATGAAGTAACGAATGGCTTTGAAGTGAGAATAGGCAATATCTGTATTATAAATGGCAAAAGGTTCTAATTCTTTAATCACCGATACAAGGGACATTTTGGAAGTAATGAGATGCTCCATACGTTTAATGACATCAAATGTATTGGGAACAATAGCACTGAGCATTTTATCCATTTTATCTTCTTCTTCATTGAATTCGTCGTCGAGAATGTAATGTTGGGTATTTGTGAGAAGTCGTTTATTTTGGTCTTCCACTTCATTATTAAAATTATCAATTATGTGAGAAGAAATAGATGTATTGCGTAAAACCCCCGAAATGTGCTTAAAATAATCATGAATATTGACTTTCTCACAAATGGTTGTTCCGGGTAGGTTGATTCTAGAAAAATGCATCATTTGTTCTGGTAAAAATAACAAGGATTTGAGCATCATAGTATCATTCGGCGTCATCTGAGAACGGAAATAAATAATCCGACCGGAATTAGCCACAGACTTTGCTTTTTTGGTCAATCCCGTAGAGTAGCGTTGAATTAAGAATTTTGTATTATTGACTCCAAAGGACCCGTCTTTGCCATTTTTAGCCACAGCGGATTGAAAACTACCCAAACTATCTACGACTGCATCTAAATCTTCCACAACGTTCGTTGTATACAAAATATTATTTGTATTGAGACCATTCATGTCAAAAGGCTTCACTGCATCCATGTCATTATATAGAGTGTCATAACGATCAGCATTAGTGGCGTTTTCATATTTTTCCACACATTCTTTCAAATAACCAATATCGTCACTTGTATCTACTACTGTCTTGGACATTATATCCGTGTCTTCGTTATCAACATTATCATTACTGCCCAAATATAGACGTTTTTTATGAGTGACAACAGGCACAATCCAATGTAATTTGAGTTTAAGATCCTTGATTTTCTCAATTAATGGCTTGTAATGATGACCATGATAGACATGTTGTTTGATATTTTGTTGTTCATCAAACATGGAAAAATGATGACGCAACTGTTTGAATCGTTCAATGAGAAGATGAATATTTTGCATCACTTTTTTGGTGCGTTTACTATTAGGAATTGTGGACAATAATTCATCCATCATGTCATTTGTTTGCACTTCAATGGAGTAAGTCTTGAATTCCTCAGGCAACTCAACGGATTGAACAATATCATCCAATTCTTCGCCAAAAACAATCTCATCCGCATCACGATAAATAGCGGACAATTTATCTTTGATTGTTTCATCTGGTACGGCATTTTCAGGAATATGAATAATCATTTCCCCGTCTTCGGAATATTCAATACTGGGCTCCTCTGACGATTCTTTCATTCCGGAGGATTCTTTCGCTTCACCTATGCCATCATTTTCGTCATCTTCGTCGTCTAGTGATCCCTTGAAAATTTGCGGTTTCTCACGAATATTGAATTTCTCAAATGGAATGTGTTGAGGAATACCCTTATAATCAAAATTGACATAGATGACATCGTTGTCAGGGTATGTAGTGACTTCAATTGTATCTTCTTCTAAATTGGTAATCTCACCAATAATAATTCCAGGGAATTCTCCGCCTATATGAATATCAATCCATGTATGTGGCAAGAGATTATGTTGTTTTGCATAACCGGGTTCTTCCGCGCGACTCAGTAATAATATGGATATAATAGATTCATCACGCAAATAACCATCTTGAATATGCAATGTGGCTTTTTGTACAGTTATAGTGTTTATCAAGTCAATTTTAGTGTCATCAATGTATTCAATAAAATATATATTTTGGTGCAATGAAGTATTTTTCGGGGCATATATTTCAATAATGTCACCAAGTTGTAATTCTATATTCGGGTCTTTATTGTCGTCTTTGAATTGAGGTTGAGGTTCCATTATAGTATATACTATTAATATTTATATTTTTGAAATCTTTCTCAAATATATCAAATACTTGTATTCACAAACTAAAAAAATTGAATTGTTTTTTGTGTAACATCACATACACATACTTCTCTATATCGTCTGTTATAAAATGAACTCTACTATTGCCTTTGATACTGTTGACTTTGATGCTGAAAAGATCACCAAAGTCTCTTATTCTAGAAAAAGTCAACATTCTGGTAAAGAAAATAATCCCAACTATTGTATTCTCAAATACAAGACTTGTGATCCAGATGACGCGGAAACTTCATTGTATCGATCATTGATACTGGATGAAACTGGCGAAAAGGTATTGGCTATTGCACCACCAAATGGCTTGACATTGGAAAATTTCAAAGAAAAATACAGCAATATTCAAGATGAAAATATCACGATTACGGAAATCATTGAAGGAACCATGATTAACTTGTTCTATGATTCAGACAATGAGCAATGGGAAATTGCCACACGTGGTGCCGTGGGTGGTGATTACTGGTATTATCGATTGAACTACAATATACCGGATGTCAAACAATTGACCTTTCGTCAAATGTTTTTGGAAGCACTTGGAGATACCGCATCATCGGATTTAAATGATAATCTCTATTTGAGTGAATTGCCCAGAGATCATTGTTATAGTTTTGTATTGCAACATCCAAATAATCACATCGTATATCCAGTACAAAAAGCAACCGTTTATTTGGTCAGTGTTTACAAAACTAATAATGATAAAACTGTGCAATATATTCCTCTACCATCCGTGATGCAGTGGGGTATCATGCAAAATTCGCAATGTGGCATCTTGTTTCCAAATATCACCAAAAATGACAATGTATCCTATGAGTCCTTGGCGACTTTGGACACACAAACAGGTCTTATGGTGGTAAATAATTTGACCGGTGACCGCACATCCATTGTGAATACTGAATATGAGCGTTTGAAGTGTTTGCGTGGTAACAATCCAAACATACAATACGACTATTTTGAGCGAAAACAAAACAATACAATGACGGATTATTTAATTGCTTTCCCACAATACAAGGATATATTTGATATGTTTGAATATCAATATAATGTATTCCTTGATACGGTACATGCGGCTTATATGTCCTATTATGTCATGAAACAAGGTAAGATTGTACGTATTCCCAAAAATATATTTACTCACATTTACAAACTACACAATGATATTTATTTAAAAAGCGATAAACATATTACAATCACTCGTGAAGTGGTAGGCGATTACTTTGAAAAAATGACACCCAAAGAGAAAATGTTTCACATCAATTATGTGGACACTTCAATGGCTTGTCAAGAATAAATTGTTTCGTCAAATAAAAATTCCTTACATGAGGCGTGGAGGTGGACTTGACCCCAATCTGTTGTATTGACAATGCCTTCTTCTACACCCATAGGAGGCCATACAAATGCTCTGCGACCTTTTTTTGTCAAGATCCAATCGGGTGAATAAGGTGGATCATCATTTTTTTGCGCCCATTCCAATGTATAAGTGTCTATCAAATGTTTTGCGTGTGATCGTGTGACCATATACATATGTGCCCCCCATAAATCATCGCGAAATTGATAATATTCAAAATCCCCGATCGAACGGATTATTTGTCCATTGCATGATGGTGGCGAGTTGATCAAATAGGATAAGAGCAAAACATCAAGTTCCAATGATTTCATATGTTCAACAATGGTGGGGAGTTTTTGGTTTAAATGTTTGTAAATAAACACATCGTCTTCACAACAAATAGCATATTCAGCGTCTGTTTGTTCATAAAAATGTCGGATATTTTCCAGATGAGACAACATGATGCTCCAATTACGCCCCGTGCTTTGGCATATATTGTATTTGGTGTGATCAATATTGACGGGTTCAAGGAAATATACTTGGCTAAAATCAGAATGAAACCGTTTCATCATTTTGTCTCTCCGCTCTTGATTGTTGTTGTTTAATATATAAATGGGTATACTGGTCGCCATATATATATTTCAAAATTTAATCATCCATTGTTTTACGAACAAGAATAAGCAAGTGACAATTTATTAAGGTTTTGAAGGTATTTCAAACATTCTTTTTTGTCGTCGACCTCCATTGTGCGTATTTCTTGGCGCAAATTGTCAATGCTTTTTAAAACATCATGAGAGTTGTTCAGATTAACGACATCTTGTGAGTAATCCTTTTCTATAAAATAACTCAAATTACCTTTTGCCAACTCTTGACTATACGGAATAAAAACATATTGTTGCCATAACTTTGCTAATAATGTGGGATTGGCCTTTTTGGTAATTTCGAATAAGGTCTTAGAAGAAAGAACATCTACATTATCCGGGAGAATCTTAATGATATAGTCAACAAACTCGAAAAAATAGGTGTTAAATGCTTTCAGTAATTTGGATTTATCGCTCATATTATGATACAATATTTTTTGTTATTTAAATGATTTTAATTATTTAATTTTTACTAAAAGTCCATGGTTTTGTATTGAAATTGGGGATTATTGGACATATTGGGTATTTCACTATTTCGCTGTTGTTGCAACTCATCCAGCGATACATTTTCACCGATTTTATCGGGTTTATATGAATCTGGTGGCGTTTGTATGAATCCGATATCTTGGTTCACGGAGACATAATTGTGCATTTCTCTATGACCACCTTGTCCTTTTGAACTCAGTTCAAACGGACTCATATCATAAGAAGTAAATTTTTCCGAAATAATATTGGATCCACCTGATCCACTCATAGAATCAATATGGTAGGCTATTGGCTCGCCATTCCCTAGGGTTGCATTGGCAATTTTCTTTTTCATGGTTGGTTCAAAATGCTGAATAATTTCGTCGCCTAAAATGAGTTGGTAGTTTTTGTTCACAAGAAGCATACACGGTACGGAATGTACATTTGGTGGAAGTGGATATTGTTGGCCATTTTCTAGTAAAATAATGGTTTGATTTGTTTTGGGATCTCGGACTCTTTTATCAACACAATATGCATTGAGACTATCTAATAAACCACCTCTTGATAAAAATTGTATGATTTTCTGACTATGTTTGCAATAATTTGAATAGAATAAAATGTCCATATACATGTTTTTTGCGTTTTTTATTTATATTGAAATGATTGAATAATCTTTTATTTGTAACAAAGGATTATTTTTGACATAAAAATAGTACATGCTTAGATGGACTTGACGCACATGGTGTGTAGAATACGGTTTTGCAAGTAAATCAACACGTATCCAATGAGGCCACCAGTGATCATTGGCAATGATGCCTTACTCTTAGAGAACAAAGAGGCGATTCCGCTAAGAAGGATGATGATGATCATGATCAATGCAAAGACAGTGATCACTTGGAAATACAAACAATAACTCTCAGGAAGAGGTCCTAGGAACATCTCGTATAAATCGGCCATTATATATATAAAAAACAAATTTTTCCCGTGCACTTAATTATTGGATTCCCCCCCTAAAAACAAATAATGTTTCAAAATAGAAAATAATGTAAATATAAGTTATACCTAAATAGTATAATGGATGAAACAGTCATTTGGAATATCATTGACAAATATTTTAAAAATAATCCCAACGTTTTAGTGGAACATCACATTGAATCGTTTAATGATTTTTTCCGAAACGATATTTTTCGCATTTTTCGTGAGAAAAATCCATTACGACTTGTTGCTAATTACGACGAAAGTATCGATGATTACAGGAATCAATGTTTAATGTATTTCGGAGGGAAAAATGCCGATAAAATCTACTTTGGTAAACCTATTATTTATGATGATGATAAAAACATTCATTACATGTATCCGAATGAAGCCAGATTACGCAATATGACTTATGGTATTACCATTCATTATGACATTGACATTGAATATATCGACATATTGCGCCCAGGTGAAGACCCTAGCATTGTAAACACCGCCGAAAATGCCACCATTGACATTCATGTGGAATCAGCCGATGATTATGTGATCAAACGACAATTTGAAAACATCAAAACCATTGAGACTACCGATGAAATGGATGAAGAAGTAGATGGTGGCGCAGGCGCAAGAGGAAGACCTAAAAAGAAGGATCGTTCTAAACGTGAAAGAAAACCCTATGTAATGACCACTGCTATGACCACAGAAATGCGACGTGCGACGGAAGAATCACTCGTCAATCCACTCGTTCAAAAACGCAGCGATGAGATCAAAAATGTCTATTTGGGTCGTATTCCAATTATGTTACAATCGGATTTTTGTATTTTGAAAGGACTTCCACGGTCATTACGTGAGACAATGGGTGAATGTCGCAATGACATGGGTGGTTATTTTATCATTAATGGCAAGGAAAAAACAGTGGTGAGTCAAGAAAAATTCTCCGATAATATGCTCTATATTCGCAAATACGAGAAAGAGTATAATGAAGATGAAGATGCATTGAGTGAACTCGATTATTTATATTCCGCTGAAATAAGGAGTGTTTCAGAAAATGTCACGAAACCCACACGAACATTGGCAGTGAAAATCAAAGCACCCGATTCGCGATTTACCAATAAAAACATATTGGTTTTTATCCCCAATGTGAGACAACCCATTCCACTTTTCATTGTCTTTCGCGCACTTGGAGTTGTGAGCGATAAAGATATTGTGGAAATGTGTTTACTAGATATGGAGAAATATGAATCTTTTATGGATCTGTTTATTCCGTCTGTTCACGATGCTGGTGGAGTCATGACCCAAAAATTAGCCATTCAATACATTTCCACTTTTACCAAGGGCAAAAAAATGGAACACGTCTTGGAAATATTATGCGACTATTTCTTGCCTCATATTGGTGAAACGAATTATATTGAAAAGGCATATTACCTTGGATACATGGTATTTCGCATGTTGTCCGTTCAGAATGGATTGGAGCCTCCCACCGATCGCGAAAACTTCAAATATAAACGTTTGGAGACCGTTGGTGCCATGTTACGGGATTTATTTCGCGAATACTTCACTTTGCAACATGATCATATCCGCGTGAGTTATGATACGAGATTAACATTGAATCAAAATATTTATAGCAACAATTTACAAAAGTTAATCAACACTTTCCAAAATGAGATTTTTAGGAAGAAAATTGTGGATGAGGGAATTCGTACTGCCTTTAAGGGTAATTGGGGTGCGAAAGCCAATACAAAGCGTATTGGTGTCGTGCAAGACTTGAATCGATTGTCTTTTTTGGGCTATTTGAGTCATTTACGTAAATCGAATTTGCCCTTACCCGCGGGTGTCAAATTGGTCGCTCCACACGTACTACATACCTCTCAATGGGGATTTATTGATCCTATTGACACTCCCGATGGTGGCAACATTGGATTGCACAAATCACTGGCTATGACCGCGCGAATTTCAAAGGGTGCAACATCACGTCGCCCTCTAATTGATTGGTTACGAGAGAAAATATCCATGAAATTTGTTGAAGAATGCAGTCCCAAAATATTGGGATCTATGACAAAAGTGATGGTCAATGGATATTGGGCGGGATGTATTTTTGATCCTATTGAATGTGTGGAGAAAATCAAATTATATCGCAGAAATTCACTATTGTCCATAGAGGTAAGTGTGACTTTCGACATCAAACTAAACACAATTTTCATATATAATGATAGTGGTCGTTTGTGCAGACCCATTTTTTATTTGGAAAATGGGAAAGATGACTTTAAATTCAATAAAGAAATACTGGAAGTCATAAAAGACGGATCATGGGAAGATCTGGTCACCGGATTTAACAAAAAGAAAATCGACCACTTCCATTGGAGACACACGGACATTTATGAACTCTATGAACTCTACGAAAATGTGGAGAAAGAATCCAATCCAAATAAGTTAGATCGCTTTTTAGCCAAAAAAGGAATTATTGACTACGTCGATAGCAGCGAAAGTGAGAATGCCCTTATTGCAATCAATGCCAAAACCATGGAAAAAAATCCGAATAAAATTTTCACACATCTAGAAATCGACGAATCTTTGATTTTTGGTGTAATGACAAATCTGGTGAATTTCCCCGAAAACAGTCCTCCATCACGTAATCTTTTCTCATGTGGACAGAGCAAGCAAGCATGCTCGCTATATGCCACAAATCACCGGGTGCGAATGGACAAAACCGCTGTTGTTCTGAATTATGGTCAAAATCCATTGGTTAAAACCCGATATTTGCAATATATTACCAACGAGGAAATGCCTTATGGTGAGAATGCAATTGTGGCAATCATGTGTTATGGTGGATACAATATGGAGGATTCCATTTTGATCAATGAAGGTGCACTAAATCGCGGATTGTTTAACACCACCTATTATTCCACATATGAAATGCACGAAGAACGATCGGAAACATCCGACGGCATCAGTGAAAATGTATTTACAAATATTGAAAATGCCACAGTATTAGGTAAAAAAGAGGGTGTTGATTATAGTCAATTAGATGCTTATGGTTTAGTTCGCGAAGGAACGGAATTAAATGACAAAATCGCCCTTATTGGTATGGTGTCCCGATCGACCGGATCTACACCTAGGGATGCGTCGAAAATGCCGAAAAAAGGACAATTGGGCGTAGTTGACAAATCTTTTATGACGGAAGGTGGTGAAAGTGAGCGTATTGCCAAGGTACGTGTCCGCGAAATCCGTATTCCAAATTTGGGAGACAAAATGGCCTCGCGATCGGGACAAAAAGGAACTATCGGATTAGTAATTCCGGAGCAAGATATGCCATTCACACGCGATGGTGTCCGTCCGGATTTAATTGTGAACCCGCATGCCATTCCCTCACGTATGACGGTTGGACAATTGATCGAATGTTTAATGGGGAAGGCATGTGTGACAATGGGTGGATATGGTGATTGTACTGCTTTTGTCAATAAAGGCACCAAAATGGGTGTTTTTGGCAAGATTTTGACAAATTATGGATATCATTCTAGTGGAAACGACATTTTATACAATGGTATGACGGGTGAACAAATGGAAAGCGAGATATTTATTGGACCGACCTATTATATGCGCTTGAAACATATGGTGAAAGACAAGGTAAATTATAGGGCACGTGGTCCAACAACGGCAATGACTCGACAACCAGTGAGCGGACGTGCTAATGACGGTGGTCTACGTATTGGAGAAATGGAACGTGATTCAGTGATTTCCCATGGTATTTCGAATTTCTTGAAAGACTCTATGATGAATCGCGCGGATCATTATAAAATGGCGGTTTGTAACAAGAGTGGAATGTTGGCCATATACAACGAATCCAAGAATTTGTTTTTGAGCCCTGTTGTTGATGGACCGATCCGTTTTACTGGCTCGATTGACGATGGATTGCGGGTAGATAGTGTCAGTAAACATGGTCGGGATTTCAGCGTTGTGGAAGTTCCTTATTCGATGAAATTATTGATGCAAGAGTTGATGACGATGAATGTTCAAATGCGGATTATTACCGAGGACAATATTGATCATATGGAATCCATGAATTTTTCCAATAATATTTATGAATTGTCACATATTGACAATGTGGATGATCTGAAAAAAGTATTCAAAGAGAAAGCCGAACCGAAAATGGAAAAGATCAAGATGGTATTGGATGATGTAGAAACACCTGATATTGAAACGCCCGATGATTCAGTGTCCGAATACATCGACAAATCGAGTACACCTTTGAATTTAGAGTCGAAAAGTTCTATTGATATAAACGACGACAATGAAAAAGTTTATAACGTGGGTGAAGAAGTTTTTTATAAAAATGATGATCCAAACAATCAAACTTTATGGTCCATCATCAAGATTTCACCCAATTTTATTACAATCCAAAGGAAGAAAAATGAAGGCGAAGATGTAGACCCCAATAAAGACATCAAAGTGGTCCGAAAAGAGGAAGTATTACACCCTGGAAGTGTCGATTTGAAGAGTTCACCTGCATATCCAGATTCTCCCGCATATCCAGATTCAGTAAGTGGTGGTCGTCCAAACACGACAATGCAGCCTTCAATAAATCCGATGGACAATAATGGCGTGAAAGTTGAAGTAAATCCATTATTTGTTTTAGGAAATAACAATGTGGTCAAAGATACACCTGTTGAAACAATGGAAGTACCACAAGAGCAGACTAATGTACTGAGTGAGAGTTTGGCACATTTAGATTCAACCCCCAATATTGTAGTCAAGTCGCAACAAAACGAAGAACCTAATTCGAATTCAAATACACAAACGGAAGAACAAAAAGGCGAACCCAGTTTTATGGATATGGTACAAGGGAAATTCAAAATTGTAAAGTCGTGAAAACTCAGATAATATGTGAAAACTAACGAAATGTAAAAAAATTGAAAAGAATATAATGATGAAAGTATATATCATCATTATATAGCATAAAATATGTCAAATACTACCGATACTTTGAATGTTTACAAATCTCGTGTTACCATATTGGATATATTGAAAAGTCATTTATACTTTGATGTTGCTGAGTATGACGATTTCAGTGTCCATGAAGTGGAAATCATGAAAAATAATGAACAATTGGATATGTTGGTCAAACATAAAGACAATGAAAAAAAAGTATATGTCAAATATTGTTTGAATGTCAAGATGTTGAAACCGCAAACCGTCGATGAATATGTGGAAGATTTATTTGTTATCGATGAAGTGTTGAAAAAGGATGATACTTTGATCATTATTATGCAAGATGAACCAAATGAAACAATTATGAGGCATGTACATCATTTGTTTAACAAGGACGGTGTATTTATTGTAGTGCACTCTATTCACCGTTTACAAGCGAACATTTTGAAACATAGTTTAGTACCGCAAATGTTTATCATGGATGATAGCGAGAAAACGGAATTGAAGAAGAATATGAATATTACGGATTTTAAGCAATTACCAGAAATTAGCCGTTTTGACCCTCAGGCATTGGCCATGTGTATGCGACCGGGCGATGTTGGACAATTTATCCGAAATAGCGTGACGAGTTTGAACTATAATTATTACCGAATATGTGTGTAGAAAATATCACGGATCAATATATATGTCCGATATTAACATTAGTTATAGCAAAAATGAATATTTATGGGAACTTGTTGACAAGGATGACCTACCATCCGGATCAAAAGATGAAAACAAACAAAAAATGGATGAGTTGCATGAATTATCTAACAAACATAGTGGTTCTGATGAGCGTTATGAGAATACTATGAAAATTTACAACCGCCATATGCTAGATTTGTTTAATATTACCGCCGGAATTGTTGCTTGTGGTGTCTTCATTTATTACTCGTATACGAAGAAGCCGGGATTTACGTAGACACTTTTTTTTCAAATAAAAATTATATGATGCTATTGTAAATATGAGTGTACCTGGATTGTTAAAGCAAGAAAAGGAAATTTATGCTAAATTGGATGAATTTAATAAATATTATGCATGTTATGTTCGCCAAGAATACAACACAAAAAACTCCGAAAAACCATTACCACCTCCGGATACTGATCTCATTAGTTGTGATGGGACTTATGATAAAGATACATTGTATGCTAAGTATAATGAACTAATAGATCTACTAAATAAATTCACACCGGTTGGATCTACTGGTGAAGAGTATTCAACACAAGAATTAATCGACCAAAAGGCCGGAATCGATCAGAAACGCGCAGAACTAAAAACAAAATTAGACGAAATCAATGGAACATCGGGATCACATGCGGCTCTAAGTGAATTAGAACTAGATGGCACCGTATATGCATCGCTCATTTGGACCACTATGGCTACATGTCTCATTTATTACACAAT
>VMHT01144944.1_pt1 | contig 16544 bp, 17 predicted proteins | sample 4693611 | NCBI WGS metagenome assembly VMHT01 (sample SAMN12280063, study PRJNA550983) | marine metagenome | isolation source: seawater sampled from same location over 5 years 0.02-0.2 micron viral filtrate | place: USA: collected off the coast of southern California halfway between the port... ... | reverse complement strand
ACGATATGCTAAGAAATAGTGAAATTCTTTCAGCAGAAGCATTACCAAAGTTTGCTAGAGCTTTGGAGTTGGCATACGGAACTGATAAAATTAAAAAAGTCGACAACCTACAAGCAGCCCAAAACAGATTAAGCAATACATGGAAATTTTTTATACAAGATATAACTAAGGCTGACGGATCTTTAAACAAGTTCTTCAAAGGGGCAATAAAGTCTACAAATTCTTTTGTTAAATTAATAACACGACAATTTAGTTCAGAACAAACTCTTTTTAGACAAGAAGTATTAAAACAAGAGGACATTTTTCAAAAAGAGTTTAACAAAAAAGCAGAGGAAAGGTTAAAAAAAGAAGGTGTAATTATAAAAGATTATACCAAAGATGCTTTAAATATTAGGTCTAAAATTGTTAGAGCAAAAAATCAAGAAGAAAAAGATTTATATAATCAACAACTTTCTGATATTAATAGACTACAAATTTCACAAGACAACAAGATAAGAGAAGCTAGAAAAAAGATAGCAGCAGAGGAAATTGAAGGAGCTATTAAATCTTATGATTTTACTAAAAGTCTTTATGAGAAAGACCAAAATAATCTAGAGAAACAGGTAGAAAATAAGGAAAAAACAAGAAGGGGTGAGTTAGATTTTAATACAAAAATGTTCGCAAGAAGAACAGCAGAATTTGATATTTTAAGAAAAGAATTACAAGAAAGTAATGTACAAGCAGAAGAGTCTGGAAAAAATGAAAATAAAAGATTCAGACTAAGAACTCAAAGACTGATAAAAGAGAAGGACACCATTGTAGAGATGCTGAAAATAAGAAAAGAACTTAGCAAAAGAATTCTTGAGGATGATGATGTGACTTTCAAAGAGAGAACAAATATGCTAGTTGAGTTCTCTGAAATAAATAAACTTATAGCCGAAGAAGAGTTGAAATTACAAATAAAAAACTCAAAACTAACTAGCGAGAACATTATTAAAAACATAGAAATTAGAAAAATAGAAAGAGAAAAAGAATTAAAATCAATTCTTGCAGATTCTAAGTATTCAAAAGATGCAAAAAAAGAAGCATCTGATAACGAAAAAAAATTATTAGAAATAGATTCTCAAAACAGAAAAACAGCTAGAAAAAACGAGCAAGCAGAAATAGACTTGGCTTATGCTAAATATTTCTCAACACTAGAAAAAAACCTAGAAGAAGAAAAAAAGATAAGGACTTCTATCCAAAATGATATTTTAAATGACATAAAAGAAAACCTTAAAAGTATAGAAGAGGCAGAAAAAGTTTCTAAGAATAGAAAAATAATAGAGGCTCATGGCAATAAAAAAGAAATAGAAGAGATAGAAAATAATCACACTAAAGCTCTTTTAGAGATTCAATCAAGTTACTTGTCTAAAGTATTGAAGAATAATGCTGATTTAACTGAAGAGCAAGTCAGAATTATAGATGCTATGCTTTCTGAAATAGGAGTTAAAATATCTCAGGCTATTGACAAATCAAACGAAAAGCTAAAAGAAACACAAGATTTATTAAAAGAGATTTTTCAAACATCCACAAATTCTTTCTCAGATGCTTTTGATATAGATACCTCAAAGTTTAATTTCATATTTGATGAACTAGCTAAAAATTTTGATGGATTAAAAAACACAACTTCTGAGTTATTTAATAAAGACAAAATAGGAGAATGGGCTGATGCTAGTAAAGAATCTATATCAGGGGTTTTGAACGCAAGTACTCAAAGATTTGAAATAGAAATAGAAAACGCAAGAATAGCAAGAGATACTATTTTAAATGACGAACTAGAAACCGAAGAAAAGAAAAACGCTGCAAAAAGAAAGTACGAACAGGAAGAAAGAAGAATAAAAACAGAAAGAGCAAAAAAAGAAAGAGATAATATTCTTATTCAAATAGCAGTAGATGCAGCAGCAGCAGCGGTAAAAGCATATGCTTCACAATTAATTCCAGGTGATCCAACTTCTTTGTTTAGAGGAATAAAAGCAGCAGGTTTGGTAATATCTTTTGGAGCTTTGCAAGCAGCTTTTGTAAGTTCGCAAAAACTACCTAAATTCTTTTCAGGTGTAGAAAATGCTCCAGAAGGATTTGCCTATACTGATGAGAAAGGAGCGGAACTTCACACTGATAATAGAGGTAATATTAAAGATTTCGGAAGTAGTAAAGGAGCAAGAATTAAATATTTAAAACAAGGAGATAAAATATATACGGCTGAAAAGACAAAACAAATACTTCATAACTTTTCTATTGATAAAATAAGAACAGATGTTTTAAAACTCAATATGCTAAATGACAGTAATATTTTAAATAAAAACAATGAAGATTTTAATTTTTCTAGGTTGATACGACTTTTAGAATCATCTAATAACAGAATGTCAAAGGAAATAAAAAAACTATCAGATCGACCAATAAAAGTAATCAATGATGTAAATTTACAGGATAATTCTTATTATTAATGAGTGACAATGTAGAAAGGATAATAAACTCTTATTATACACTTTATAGTAAATCTTTAGGGTTAAAAAGAGTACAAGAGCCAAAAGGATCAGATAATGATTTCAAGGGGTATTTCAGGGATTCAAACAGCAGAGGTATTCAAACGAAAATAAGCATTGATTTAGAGTTTTTTGGCAACGGTGCTGACTACATAGAAACAATATACAACGTGTATGGAGTCAGCGAAAAAGTTATTTTAACTAAACACAAAAGAAATTTACTTTCTTTATCAGAGAGTTTTGAGATTGAATACATACAAAAGTTAGATTTTAACACTTATGATAGAACCGAAAAAAATAAGGGTGTAAAAATAAAGTGTATTCAAGGTGGGCTTTATGATATTATTAAAAATAAAGAAGACGAAGATTATGATTTAATTAATAACCTATCCTCAGACAATACAGATATAGGGGAATTAAAAACTGTTCAATTTCAACCTAAAGGAAGAGATATATTTATTGAAAGTTTTTTAGAAAGCGGCCACATCCCTGAATATAGACTAAATTCTCAAAGATTTTCTAGGTTATCAAGCGAAATTGGAAAAACTGTAAGAACCGTCCCTATGACTGTTGTTTACAATTCAGATGAGGAAGATGTATCAAACCCTAGTTTTTCGCAAGATATATATAACGAAGATGTACACAGTTTGGCTTACGATATAGGGTCAGATCAAGACTCAAGAAATCTTTTTTTCTATGAAGCAGAACATGATAAAATTATTTATTTAAGACTAGAGCTTGATTTTAGAATAACCGAAATAAGAAGCAGAGTCTCTACACCTACTTATTTTTCAGTTAGTTTATTTAACACTGAAAAGAACGAACAAGAACAAGATGAATTAAAAAGCAAAGTTTCTATTTTTCAAACATCTAGCCCCCAAAGTATTGTTGGAATCAATCAGAGTATAGACACTATAAATATGGCTCAAATTGTTTATGTAGATGTAAAAAAAAGAGGAAGTTTAGGGATAGTATTTACAAGTGAAATGTCTTATCAAGGGGGGATTACCGCACCAAGAGGTGAGACAGACTTTTTTATTGAAATAAATAAATGCAAATTAACGGTAAGGGACTATACTAATTATACACAATATGCTTCAATAAGCAGAGCCATAAAGCCTTATGATTTTTTTGATAGAATCATAGCGAAAATTACAGGAAAAACAGGACTTTTAAAATCAAGTATATTTGAAACAGGGGGAGAATACGAAAACATCTTAATAGATAATGGATTATGGGCTAGGGGTTTTCCAAACACCTATCAAGATAGTTCTGATAATCCAACAAGTATTCAAATGCCAATATCTTATAAAAACGCTTATAAATCTTTCAACTATTTAGAACCTTTGACATGGTTTATAGAAAACATGGGTAACAGAGAATATGTTAGAATAGAGAAGGCAACTTATACTATGCAAAATTTTATAGGTTTGGATTTAGGTAGTGTGGACGAAATAAAAACACAATCTTCAAAACCAGATTATATTTCAAGAATAGAGATAGGTCAAGAAAGGGATTTGGATTATGACGAGACAGAGGGAATAGAAGAATACAATGGTAAGAGTATTTTTGGAACTTTTATAGAAAATGATAGCGAGTACAAAGTTCTGACAAAGATAAGAACAGATGCAATAGGGTACGAACTTACAAGAAGAGTGGATTTTACTAACAACCCTAAAAAATCTACCAAAAGAGATAATCATTTGTGGATGCACGACACTAAAAATGTAAATGGTATTTATACACATCGTTTGTGGATGGATATTTTTGATTCTGAACCTAAGGGAGTTTATGAGCCAGAAAGTGCTTGGAATTTATTTCTTAGCCCTATGAATAGACTTTTCTATGGGCACAGTTACTCAGTAAAAAGAGGTTTGTATCATTTTCCAGAAAAATACATTACTTTTAGTTCTAGCAATTCAAATCAAAATTTAGTCACTGTAAAAGATGGGATTGAATTAAAAGAAAGTGGATCAATTAAAATATCAGACATAGACAATCACAGAGTGAAAGCCACTAAAAAAACGCTATCGTTTAAAATGACTCAAGAAATACAAAATCAATTAGATGGATTCACATCTGTTGAAGGAATTAATGTTCCAAACTATTACGGATTAGTGAGATTTTTACAAAATAATACACCTATTTACGGAAGGATTATAAAAATAAACAATAAAGAGAAGGGATCATTAGAAATAATAAAAGCTAATATTTGATGGCCAGTATATTACAATTAACTTTTAACACACAATTAACAATAGATGACGGAGATTATTTGTATGTTAACATAACAACATCTTCTAATCAAAATATTCCCATTTCTTTGGGAGAAACTTTTAGAAATTTAAGAACTTCTAATTTTGAAGTTACAATACCTCAATCGTCAAGTGATTATGCGGAAAATTATTCTACCTCTTGGAATTTTGACCACAGTCAAGTTGGAGGTGTTAACAATTTATTATCTTCTTTTTCTAACAATATTGTAACAATAAGACTCTTAGAGCCAAGCTATCAGTTTAGCTCGGTTACAGGAACTTTAATAACATTAGGTAAAGTTGCTTATTCAATAAACAACCAGACTCAACAAGAACCATCAAGTGTTGTTTTAAATTCTTATTCAGTAGATGTTTCTGACAGGTGTGGTAAATGTTTTGCGAACTTTACTTTAAATGGGGGGAATAGTTCTTATAATGTTTACGAGGGATCAATACTTTTATCATCTTCCCAAACTTCTCCTATATCTATTAATTTAGAGAGGGGAACTTCTACTAAGCTGCAATTTTATGACACGACAGGTCAATTTATAGGAAAAGCATCATTAGAGGTTCCTAGAAAATTAATAGAGCAAGATATATCGACAAGGACAACATACTTATCAACTGGCGCCAGTGTAAACATATCGGTTCCTTTTATTTCTTCAAATACTTCAACATACGAATACTCTTTAGACAACTCAACGTATAAAACATCCAATCTTTTTACGGGGTTAGTTAATGGTAGTTATACTGTATATGTAAAAGATAGTTTTGGATGCGTTACTTCAAAAGATTTAGTTATTGATGGTTCTGTAACAACAGACCAAATTTACTTTTTTTTATCAGAGATAAATCCTATTAGATTTTTTGATTACAATAGCGAAAAAAAGAATTACTTTAACACTAAAAGCTGTAATGAACTAAAATCTATATCAGAATCTTTTAACCATGAGGTTTTATCTACGGATTCACCAACAACACAATTTGACACAAGCGCACCTTACATAAACTCTTATATAATAGATTCTAGTGGAAACACTACATCTTTAATAAATGTTCAGAAAACTCAAAATATGGGTCTTAAAGCCAAGAGTACCTGTACTTACTTTAACTTAAATAATGGTAAAAGTGGCATTTATTTCGGTGTTGTAGATATGTTAGATTATGACACAAATGCTTTTATTAAAGAGGTGAATTTTGGGCTTACTTTACCAGAATGGGCTAATAAAGAAGGGGACTATGTTTTTATTAAAGACATAGGTGAGGTACAAATATCGGCAGTATCATTTTCGGATTTATACAATAGTTTTATATTGGAATTCGATATTTCTTATACCGGCGATCCAGTAGAAAAAGAAATATCAGCTTTATATAATATAAATTCTTACGAAGCCTATGAGTTTATTCTTGATATATCAACACAGCCAGACAATTTTAATATAGTTATAGAAGTAGGTTTAAGCTCTAATGATATACATTTTACTAAAATATCTGAAAACATTAATGTTGCAGAAGATAGAGATTCTTTGATAAGAATAGACTATTGGGATAAAGAGAACAAAGGTGGTATGATTTATCAAACAGGCATAAAACACAGAATAAGACTTAATGGTATTTATGACTATATTGGTGAACAAGAAGTAGAAGGGTATAACGGAGATAAAGAATATTTTATAACCGACAATACAATTTATAATACTTTTGAAATGACTTTTTTAAGGCTTTCTAGCGCAATTGCTCATAAAATGAGATTAATATCTAGTCATTCGGAATTATATATAAACGGTGTTAAATGTAAACTTTCAGAAACACCAGAGATTACGGGAGAAAGAACAAGCAACCTTAAAAGTTTTAAAGCGGTTTTTAAACAAAGTGGAGATGATTTCTTAACAAATGAATTAGAGCAAATAATTAATACGCCAGAAGAAGATGCTTTAAATGCAGGAATAGAACATTCAGAGAACAAAGGATTACTATTATGGACAAAAAATTTATAAAATGGCAACATTAACACAAGATCAAGTCATTGCATTATTAAACCTATTAAATGATGGAAAGTTAATATCAGAACTTACAGAGCAGCTAACAATAGACACAGACGATAATTTTGCAGCAATCAATGTAGGGACTAGCGATGCAAAAAAGGTAAAAGTCCCTCTTTTAAGAGGTGTCAAAGGAACTTATGATGCAAATACAAATACACCAACTTTAACCAACGGTAATGGATTAGACGGAGATATATACGTAGTTTCAGTAGCTGGAAGCAGAGACTTTGGCGCAGGGAATGTAGAATTATTAGAGAACGATATTATTATTTATCTTAATGGTAAATACCTAAAAACAAACGGTATTAGCTCTGGAGGTTTAAATCTTCAAATAGCTTATGATAACTCTGACCCAAAAACAATTGAAGTAGAGGATTTTCCAACTGGGACTTTAACAATTAAAGACAGTTCTACAAACGAAAACAGAGATAAAATATTTGAAATTTTAAAAAATGATGGGATAACGTCTTTGTTTTATGTAGAAAATGATAATATTTTTATAAATGGAGATTTAGGGGTTGGAACACAAACTCCTTCTGAAAAATTAGAGGTAGATGGCAATGCAAAAATTGACGGAAAAATTTACACTAAAGAATTGATTATTGACCCTAATACAACTACAACAACATTATCAGGTTCTATATCAACTATTAAAAATGAAAGCACATCAACATCTACAAACGTAACTGAATTTATTGATGTAAATAGGGATAACGCAACTGAAAATCTTACAACAGTAGATAATTATGGACAGGTGGTTAGAATTGAAAGTGATTCAACTTTTGAGGATAGATTAGTCATAAGCTCTAATTTTGTATCAAGAAAACTAGGGAGTGGTAAAATAAAAGGCTTATATGCAATATTATCTAATTCTGAATATGATGGTTCCGGTGATGTTGATTTTTTAACGAGTATAGTTTCAGAGACTTTAGTAAAAGGTAATCAATCAGGGGTTATTGACTATGCTAGAGGTGTTTCTACTGATGTGACAATATTAAATAGCAATTCTACTGTTAATTATGCACAATCTCAACATTTGTCACTAGGTATTGGAGGTGGCAGTACAGTTGGAAATGCAGAAGTTTTGCTTTTAGATTTTGACGTAACAGATACATCAGGAGGCACAATTTTAAATGATTTTTCGTACTTAAAAATAAAAAATGACAATTTTTCAAATCTAACAATAAACGGTGATGCCTACGCTATATATTCAAGTAGTACCTTAAAATCATATTTAGAGGGGAGTTTAGGGATTGGAACACCAAGTCCTTTATCTAAATTTACAGTACAAAAATCTGACGATACTGAATATGACTCAACAGAACCAGAAGGCCAAAAATCAGACGGTTCTACTATTATGGTTTTTAACCCTAGTACGTCTACTGACTCTTTTTCGCAGATACTTTTTAGGAGTAGAAGTTCATCTGTAGGAACAAGTAGAATAGTAAGTATATCCACAGGAGGAAATAAAACAGATTTAGCATTTGTAACAGAAGATGATAATATTCTTTCTGAAAAAATGCGCATCACTTCGGAGGGAGATTTGGGTGTGGGAACGGAAACACCAACAGAAAAATTAGAGGTTAAAGGTCGTCTTTTTATAAATCCTAACACACAAACAATAGGTTCAGAAAAAGCATCTGCGATAGTTTTTCAAAGCACGAATTTTAATGGGTCAGCAACAGCCAAAAGCCGAATAACCTCTTTTAACAATTCAGCGCATGAAGCGAGTATGGAATTCCAAGTAGAGACTTCAAACAATAATTACCACACAGCAATAGTTATAGATAATTTCAACAATTCTGGAGATGTAAGAGTGTCAATACCGGGAACTATTCAAGTAGATGAATCGGTACTTTTGCAAGGTAGGACATACGCACAATTGCCTAATTCCCCACAGGAAGGTATGCTTACTTATATAACAGATGCTAGTAACGTAAGTTATCGAGCAACAGCATCAGGAGGTGGAACTGATAAATGTCAAGTGTTTTACGATGGAAATAATTGGATATATGTTTAAAAAAAGCAAGACATTTTAATAAACGTCTTGCTTTTAACTAATAAATAACAATTAAAACCAATTATATGAAGTACAAACAAATATATAAAATATTTTACAATGAGTTTAGAAAAAAAAAGAAAAAAAGAAGAAGAAAGTAAAGTTCCCGATAAGGATCAATTAGATCAAAAACCATTGAATGATGGTGAAGATGAAAATCAAGGAAATGGAGCAGTAATCCCAAATAAAGGCTTTTAATATGATGTTTAAAAATTTTGTAATTTTATTTTTGTTATTTTTTACATTAATATATGCTTCAATTGGAAACCCTGATGATGTTTATTGGAGTGGATCTTATTTTATTGTAAATTATATAGTTCTTTTTATTATGTTCAGCAGGGAAAATGATAAAAAGGTGTCATTTTGTGGAATGGCGTTATCAACATCTATTTTTATATACGTTGTATTGAAATACTTTTTTAACATAGAGATTAAAAGAATTTTCACTTTATTGATTTTTGTAGTTTCTTTAATCTCTATAATATACATTGAGAAAAAATGGCGAACATAGCTCAGAGAATATACTCTTTCTGCACCTACGGGTTAGTAGGTTTAAACTTTGTACTTACATTAGAATTTATAAAAAGCCTCTTATTATCCATAGGGGCTTTAATTCTTTTAGCTTTACAAATAAAAATACACTGGATAAAATTGAAAAAAGAAAAAAATGACTCTTATCTTAAAAAGAAGTAAAGTAGAATTCATTATATAATGAACAACAATCCAAAACTAAGAAAAAATGGTGGAAGTGGTACTTTTTTTGGAAATTTGCTACGAGGAATAGATAAGACTGGAAAGAAAGTAGGTTTACCATTGCTAAATGCAATCACAGGAGGTAAAATAAGCGATGTGTTAATCGCTTTGACAAAAGATGATATACTTACACCAGAAGAAAAAGAAATGCTAATAAAAGAGATAGAACAAGATATGATTGAAATGAAAGAGGTAACTAAGCGTTGGCAATCTGACATGGTATCTGATAGTTGGCTCAGCAAGAACATGAGACCTTTATCCTTGGCTTTTTTAACATTAAGCTTGTTTTTATACGTTATTCTTGATAGTTCAATAGACGGATTTACAATAAAAAAAGACTGGATTGATCTTTTGTCCTCACTTCTTTTAATAGTTTATGGAGGTTATTTTGGTGCTAGGGCAGTAGAAAAAGTCGCTAAAATAAAAAACAGAAAATAAATTAAATGTCTTTTTTGCAAGTAACAGTAAACGGAGTAGACATTATAAGACAATCTAGTACAGACACAAACCTTTCTGGTATTACATCGTCTACTTATTACAATAACCCTCCAGTAAGTACTAGCTTAGGGTTTGCATTAGGTTGGACTGGTCAGAGTATATATTTTATAGACAAACCTTTGGAAATAACAGGGTCTTTAAGCTGGGATTCCTCTAAGGAAATGTTAGTGTCTAGTGCAAACTTCCCTGACGGAAATTACACTCATGCTTTTAAGGTAACAGGGTCAAGTGCTAATTTATCCATTGGTATTCAAATAGGAACGAATTTAGATGGTAGCCCTAGATATTCAAAAGGGGTAGGTTTAGTAGCTGGTTTTGATTTTAATGATTCTTCAGACCCCCTAAATAGCGTGACAACAGGGGGGTTTATTGTAGAGAATGGAGGAACTATGACCGTAAATGGTTCAGAGATTCAACTAGCAAGTCCCTTGATTGCTGACTCTAGTTTGACTGCTTCCGATTCTATTGTGTTTAACGAAACAATAATAACAGATATATCTTCACTAGGGCTAGGAAAACAAACAGTAAGAAACGAAGCTAATTCAGATGTTGTTAAATATAATAGTGTTTTTTATGATTCTAAAAATAATGCGAACCGATTTATAAATGTAAATGGTATTAATAATTTTTCAGGAAAGTTTTTAAACTCTTTTATACAGCCACACAGAGCAGATACAGGGGCCCCACCGGTAGGAGGAAAGGTAACTCTCGAAAACATATCTTTTGGAAGTAACTACAACTCTTTTGATGTTCAACTGGTAGGTAATTCAGCAATAGCAACAGACAACCAAGCTGTAGAGCTTACTAATGTAGATATAGGAACTGACGTAAGAACTGATCAGGTATTTCCAGAAGCTGTAAATCATTTTGCTGTTTTTCAAAGAGTGAAAACCATAGTCTTAGATATTTTATTGAATCCAATTCAAGGATGTAAAGTAAGAATACCTACAACAAATAGTGGAAAACGAAACAACACGTCAATAGGAGGGCAATTTATAGGAAACTTAGATTTTACAGGAACTAATTATAGTGAATACAATAGTATAACTGATTCAAATGGAGAATCCAATGAGCATAAAGTTTTAACAGGTAGATTTTGGAATGACGATCTTTCAAGCAGCTCCACGATAACATACGATTTATACGGTAAAAGCCTATTAGCAGGTGAGGATAAATTCAATATAGAATTCAGATCATATTTGCATGATTACGAAAATCCAGAATTTGTTTTTAAATCCAAATCTAGCCTTATTTTTGAAAAAATATTAGTACCAAGCACAAATATTACCGAGACAAATAAATTAATTGTTGATTCTTATACAAATTTAGAAACTGCACAAAAAGTATATGATTCTTTTAAATCAGAATGGCTTGATCTTACTTTAGATGGTTTGATACTTGATAGACTTGGAAATCAGATTGATTTAGACCAAGAGGCTACAAGTTTAGTAATAGATGCAACGGCTACAAATGTCAGAAACTTTACAGGGACAACAGCAACAATAAAAGCGTCAACATTCGCTGGGGGAGCTTTTACAAATTTTAATGGTTCTGTAACAACTAAAAGTGGAACGCTGTTAAGTGGAGGTGTTTTTGACTGTAATGTAAATTATCAATCAGGTGCGAACACTACATTAACAAACGTAACGGTTAATCAAGTATTAGATTTTAACACCTCTGGAACTTACACTTTAGACGGATGTACAATAAGCGAAGTAACAAACAGCAGCGAGGGAGATATAACAATCACACTACTAAACGGATCAACAGTAACAACTAACAATGACCCAAATATCACAACAAATCAGCCTGCAATTATATCTAATCAAAACATAATCAATCAATCAAGAGTTCAGACAATAAACACCACAAAATCAATAAAATTAGACAACAGTATTGTAAACGGGAGCAGTGGATATTCTTTTACTGTTAATCTATTAGGTTCTGATGCAGATATAGGGGATGTAATTAAGCTAAAAGCCACCTATCAAAAAGATATGACAGCAAAAAAACCATTGGAAATTACAGGAGTGTTAACATCTGATGGGCTTACATTTATAGATGGTCAAGAGGAACTTTCTTCATATAGTTCTTTGGGCGTAGATGGATCTTTAGTTACTGAATATAATTTAGATCAAAACAATATTCAAATAGATGGGAATGATACAGATGGTATAAGCACAAAGAAAAGAATTGTAGCTAGGTACTATTATTTGATAACAACCTCAGATGGTATAGATAGGTTTTTTAACCATATAGAATTGGAAGATGATGGCAATGCCGTTATAAACAGAGATGTTTCAAACTTAATGGTTGACAATATTGGATCTAATCAAATAACTCTTATTGACAGCGATTTTAGACTGTACACCTCTGACAATTCTCCTTGGATTTTGTCAAACAGCACAGGAGGATATGGCATAACCTCTGATTCTGGCAAAGTGTATGTAAAAGGGGTAGAAGAATTAGAAGAAAAAGTACAAAGAGTCGTAGATTTAGAAGAAGCCGACATTTTTACAACACCTGATAGTTTTACTAAAAAGAAAAAGTCAGAAGATGTTATACTTCATCAAAAGAATTATACAACAGATAATAAGGGAACCGAATCTTTGACAGAAGTATGAGCTGGAATATAACTTGGTTCAGAAAAAGAACAATATACAACACAAGAACTCCTTTTAATGGCAATGCTCAAAAAATAGAATTCACATCTGGAAAATTGCAAAAAATTGAGCAAATAAAAGGACAGATAGTTAAAGACAAAAACGTAACAGGAGAGATGAATAACATACCTAAATTAGAAGGTTTAGTAAAAAAACATAAATGAATACGTCTAAGAAAATAACCATATATCCAGAAGAGCCTTGTTTGCTATCTGTTAAATATCCTGAAAACCCATTAACTGTTTATGGAAAGGACTATGATGATATAGAGCAAATAATAATGTGTTTGAAATTGACTCCTTATGATTCGGACGAAAAGTATCTTTTTAAATACTATAAAGATCACAATGGAGATGATACAGGAGATGTTTTAATTGAAGAAACAAATCATACTTTTACACTAAATAAAAAAGAAACCGATTCTATTCCTGTATCAGATCAAGGGTATAATATATACATTGGAATAAAAGTAACAGGATTAATAAAATACTTATGGATTCGAGTCAACAAAAGTCCTAAAATTATTGTGGAGCCAGATGGCATAAATAAGTAGAAAAAACCTTACAAAAAAAGCGATGTTGAGAACACCGCTTTTGTAACCGACTTGTTTAATCAAAAAAAAACTTATGAATTATGGAAGATTGACACCTCAAAGATAGTGAATTTTTGATTAAAATTAAGTTATACAATCATATTATTACTCTTTCAATTAAAATTCAAGAATTTTTTGTGAGATATGATTCTTATACCTCTTTAAAGCATCATTGTAATGGCCCTCATCCTTTTCGCATACATCAAGGGTTAGTTGCATTCCTTCTCTAACATTAACATTATGTACCGCAATAGCTATGGACATTGAACCACCATGAGTATCGAGTATCTTATCACCCTTTTTTGCGTAGTTCATTAGTAACCATTCGTAAAGTTTTACAGGTTTTTGGGTTGGGTGAATTTTCCCTCCCTTTAATTTCCTGTCAGACATTGTTTTATGTATTGAATATCTAAATACTTTTGCAGGTTTTTTACAGTTAGTCCAAGCATACTCAGCACTAGCAAAGTTTTCTACTGTTTGTTGCTTATCCCATATTAAAAAATATTCACTTTCAGGTAATGTAAAATTGTTAGCACCCCATATTATTTGATTCTTGCTAACCCTAAACAATTCTTTAAAATAATCTTTATTAGGTTTTATATCCCATTCATTAAGTTTAGCACTTTTACAAAGTCTATTACTTAACTCTACCCTATCAAACCTAGCAATCCCATAAGGAGGATCTACAATAGCCAAATCAAAATGATTATCATCATACCTTGACATTAAATCCATACAGTCCTCTTTTGTTATTTTAATCATTTTTTTTGCTGTATTTTAACACTTTTTCATGTTTAATCCAATGGTAGCACATACGAAATCCGAGATTAAATTCTCGTTGTTCAACCTTTTCAACATCCTCAAACATATTTATTTTTAATTCTTCTGCTTTTAATCGCATTTCTTTTGCTGAAGGCAGCAACATCTCCATATGTTTGTATAAGTCTAATGACTTTCCTTTTTTATCAAAAATTTCTAAATCTTTCATCTTTCTTTTTTCTTTTTTATTGAATTATTAATAATCCTATCTACTTTATAAAAAGGTATATCCAATCTTTCTGATATAGATTTTACAGTATTTTCTCTTATTCCTTTACAATTTGGAATAGAATTAAAATACTCGTGAAGGACTAATTCTTCTATATCAATTTCTATTAATTTTTGTTTTTTGTTTGTAGTATTCATGCAGCGCAATTAATTTACATTCAATTTTTGTTCCAATGCCTTTTTCGAAATTTCTTATTTTATGTTTTATTGCTCGATGTTCGTCTCTTGAAATTATGATTTTATTTTTTAAGTTTTCTATACAGTTTTTTATAGCTATTTTTTGGATTTCTTTCTTTTCTTCAAGACTCAAGTTAATCAATCCTCTTTTCTCTAAAATATCATAAGCATACCACCTATCCGAATCGACCCTTCTATTTTCTTTAAAATATTTTTCGGTCTTTTCTAAAATCTCATTCTCTATTTCATCCTTCTCATTTTGTGAAATATCATTCATTGTTTTGATTTTAGCTATTGGCTTTTTAGGATTATGTTTTATGTGTTTTCTGTATTCTGATACTATTTTACCCACCAAGATAATATCGAAATAATTAGCAATAGGAGTGAGTTCCATTTTGCTATGAGCGTACATTTCAAACATCTTTTTTACATCTAAAAAAGTCATGCCGGTACACAGTTCTTTAATAGTAGGAATTGCTAATATTAATCTCTCTGCACTATTCTCCCCACTAAGAGATAACAAACCTTTTATCCAAGGAACAAGGTATTTGCACATAATAGAATTTAGTTCTTCATCAGGAATATTTCTTAATTGTGTATTTGTATTAGAATCATCCTTAAAAAACAATGAGTTTTCTAAATTCATTTTGGGTTCTATTTCACTCATATTGATTTATGTTTTTCATGTATGATGATATTGCATACTCAATCCATTAATCTTCTTTCTTCAAACTGAATATTGTCTACAATCTGTCTTGCAATTATACTTTCATCTGTATTTTCGAATTCTCCAAAAAGATCTAAAGCCCAAAAGAATACATCTTGTACATTTTTTGGATAAAAATTTCCTTCAAGTTCTTCAATCAATATTCTTTTAGCTTCGTTATAGTTAAACAGATAACCATCTATATCGTTTTCATCTATGGCTTTGTCTCTGAGCCTTTCCTTTATAGAATACGAAATAAAAGAACCAAAAGATTCATCATTTTTTTTAAGATTGAAGTAGTATTCCAGAGCCGAATAAATCACGACTTGAACAGGAGTTTTGTAGGGTTGTTTTTCTAATAACTCTAAAAAAACACGTTTAGAGATTGTTTGGTTCATTGTTTAATTCTATTACTTGTTAATCCATATTTCTCAAAAACTTTATCAAAAGAATCTTCGTTGTTTGATTTTGATTCTTTTTTAAATTGCCTTACTTGTATCATTAAAGGATCGTTGAATTGTAAGGAGAAAAAACCTTTCCATGGCTTTTTAGACCCTTCGGTTTCTAAAGATTGATCTATAATAGCAATGGCAATCTTTTCGCTTAAATATTCTGGAATCTCTCCAAAATAAGAAAGTCTTTTTATTTTCGTTAATGCAGCTTTCATTCCCCTATTTGTGTACTCAAAATCCTGTTCTTTTTTGTAATCTATCCAATCTTGCCACTTATTTAAAAAATCGTAACTATAAGGTATTTCTATTGGGTTACTCATAATCTAATGTTTTTCATGTTATACTTCTTTTTTATTTCATCTACTGTCATTGTAGTGAAGATGGAAAGCACCTTAAATTCCCATTCTTCTGTTGGTTTAGGTATGTGATAAATCAATGTTTTTTGCGTTCTTTGCCATTGTAATTTTTGTTCTGGTGCTTTATATCTTGCATCTTCAAAGTTCCACTCAAGTTCTTTTATAAATTCTTTTTCAGTTAAAGGCACTTCTTGTATCATTTGCTTAATTACAAGACAGCAGTTTCTTACTTTTTCCATCGCTAAAATATTTAATTCATTTTTGTTATTTTTCAAAGGCAACTCAAGATTTAGAGCGTCATTAAAGGACTGAATATAACTCTCGGCTTTATGAACATCCCTTTCGTCGTATTCTTCGGGATTTTTTACTATATAAATTGCACTCAGATAGTCTTGTGTGTGTTTACTCATAATTTATAGTTTTCAAAAACTTTTGGT
>VMHT01029987.1_pt1 | contig 16544 bp, 29 predicted proteins | sample 4693611 | NCBI WGS metagenome assembly VMHT01 (sample SAMN12280063, study PRJNA550983) | marine metagenome | isolation source: seawater sampled from same location over 5 years 0.02-0.2 micron viral filtrate | place: USA: collected off the coast of southern California halfway between the port... ... | reverse complement strand
TGGTTCTATGGACTACGAGGTATATACGAAGAACCACGGGTTCGTGAAGGGTAGCTATATAGCGACTCTGGATAACTATCACGTACACGCGGACGAGATCGATTATAGTACTGCGGAGCAGCCGGATGAGCACAAGTCATTTAACTTATTAGAACTCGAGAACGGACAGTACGCGCTGTACCCGAATAACCGAATGCGTGTGTATGACAACAGCTTAACACCGAAGGCTCCGAAGATGCCGGACTTCAAGGTGAGTACTGAGTACTATCAGGTGGAGAACGGTAACGAGTATCGCCTGGGTGACACGGAAGAGTACTTCTATGAGACAGAGAAACCTGATACGAAAGACCCTGTGCCGACTCACGGCATACTGAGTCAGGGGTGTTAGGCAAAAAAAATCGTTTTACGAGAAAAAAATGCGAGATAAAGAAGAGGTCATGAGAGACATTCAGAAGATACTGGATGAGAGCATACAGCCGACAGTGCAGATGCACGGTGGCATGGTGTCTCTACAGGACTTCGATGACGGCGTGGTGACGATCTTTATGAGCGGTGCCTGCAGCGGGTGCGCCATGTCGACGCAGACTCTACATATGGGAATCGAGAACATGCTCAAGTACTACGTGCCTGAAGTCGTCGCCGTCAAGGGAGTGGAGGACCCGAACTCTACTGTTGATCCCTACTACCAGTAGTTAACATGTTAATAACAAAATTTAATTAATTTGTATTTTTTCCTTTACAAATGATTAAAACTAGTGTATAATAGATCTATAAAATAAAAAATTAACTATTAACTAACGGGAGTTTATATCATGATAGTTTCAATTACCTTTAAAAATAACTACGGAGCAGTTCCGTACTCAGCTGCATCAGTAATATCTGAGCATACTGACACTAAGTCTGCTCTAGAAGATGCCTTCGGTAAAACACAAAATATTTTTTGTTCTTGGTCCGAAAAGCCAGCAGCAGGTGTAACAGTATGCCATCACAACTTTGATGGTACACCTCTTCGCAGCTCAATGGTTGGCGATGAGTTCACCGTATTCGATGCTGACGGAGCGGCTACAAAGTTTGAAGTTGCAAGAATTGGTTTTAAGGAGGTGGCGTAATGTACGGTATGAAACTTAAAGGTGCTACCACGATCCTGAATAAAGAGTGTACTTTCTTAGGATTAACAATGAAAGAGTTGTTAATCTTTATTCAACGTAATCCATACGCATTTCCGGATAAGACGATCCTAGCGTACAAGATCTATCAGCAGGAGAATGCTTAATGTTTACTATGGAAGAACTTGAAAAGTTATATGAAGCTCTTACTGACTTCGGCGATATCGTCTATAATGATGTCGATGATCATGATGAAGAGACCGTACGTAATCTTGGTGAGTGTCTTACTCTTATTAATAAGGGTAAGCGCCTTAAAGAAACAGGAGCATCCTAATGGCACACTCTTCTGATGAGATCAATACACGTAATCACCCGTTCGTAGGTGTTACGTGGCCTGTCACGGGCTCACGTGGTGACCAGTATCGAGTTCGCATGTATGACAGCGGATTTGACTGTGACTGCATTGCCTATCGTAAGTGCAAGCACATTAAGAGCGTCGAAGATAAAATTTTAGGTAAGGGAATTGATGATGAGTAAAAAATATCATGACTGGGTATATGCTGCAGACGACAGCATGAATAAGACGCTGAAGTTCGTCATATACTGTGTATACGCATATGGCACATACGTCTTCATTGCTGAAATGATTGGAAAATTTAATTAACATGTTCACAACAAAAATGCAATTAATTAAAAAAAGTCCTTTACAAATGATTAAAACTAGTGTATAATAGATCTATAAAATGAAAAAAGAAGGAACTTATATTATGAATATGAAAATTATCAAACAAGCTTTAATTGAAACGGTAGTCTGGGGTGGTCTCACACTACAAGTTTTATTCGTTTATTTTTACGTGTTATAGGAGGATATAGAATGGCACATCAAGTTGAAACAATGGCATATGCAGGTGAAACCCCTTGGCACGGATTAGGTGTATCAGTCAGTAATGACTTAACACCACCACAAATGATGAAGAAGGCAGGCTTGGACTGGACGGTCGAGCAGGTTGACGCATACGTTGAACTTAACGGTAAGAAGACACCAACAGGTTGGAAGGCTCTCGTTAGGAATACTGATAATAAGATACTTACCAACATTGGTCAAAACTGGAATCCCGTACAAAACGAGGATGCATTTAATTTTTTCAGTGAGTACGTTCTCGCTGGTGATATGGAAATGCATACTGCTGGCTCACTTAAAGGTGGTGAGATGGTATGGGCTCTCGCAAAGGTGAAGGAGTCATTTGATCTCTTTGGCGGCGATAAGGTTGAGTCTTATCTCTTATTTTCAAATCCTCACTCTTACGGTAAGTCTATCGATATCAGGTTTACTCCAATCAGAGTCGTATGTAATAATACTCTATCTTTATCACTCGATATGATGGCTGAAAGGTCAGTCAGAGTTGGTCATAGAACTCAGTTCGATGCCAGCGAAGTAAAGAAGGCGTTAGGTATCGCATCTAATAAACTTCAAACTTATAAAGAAATGGCGGAGTTTCTTGGTTCTAAGAAGTACAATGTTGATACTCTTATTCAGTACTACAACGACGTGTTTCCAAGATCAACTGATAAGAGAGTTATGAATCAACCTCTATCACTGGAAACCTTGTCAAAGAATGCGAAGGCGTGTCATGACGTTATTGAAACTCAGCCAGGTGCTAAGTTTGCTGAAGGTTCTTGGTGGCAGGCTTTCAACAGTTACACTTTCGTAACTGATCACTTTCAAGGTAGAAATGCTGACAACAGGTTGTACTCATCTTGGTTTGGTGGCAATCAACTTAAGAAAAGAAATGCTTTAACTACAGCAATCAAGTATGCGGAAATGGCATAATGACTGACGGTCCTTTAAAAAGAGCATTTGATCTCCTAGACAGCGACGGTGTCCTGTCTAGAGAGCTCACGACTATGAGAGTTAAAAACGGCATGTTAGTGAAAGAAGTTGTAACTCGTAAATATTCGAGTAGAGACTATACTGACGGAATTCAAACAACCCCAATATGTAAAGTAGAAGGAGAGAAATAATGGGTATACTAGTACTAGTGCTCGCGATGTTTAGCATAAACACTCAAGAGTTTAGAGAAACTGCTAACCAGCAGATGAAAGATGGATATAAATGGGAGTATGTTGGTAAGACAAAGCCATCTGGTGTTCCTGCCATTACTATGAAAGCAAATGGTGATGAGTATATATTATGGAAGTTAAAGTAATGACTGAAAAAACTAAAAATTTTATATGGTGGGGAGGAATGGCTTTGGCCGCAGCCCTCATCGTTTCAAATAAAGTAGATGCAGCTAGTAATGCTGATATACAAGATCATTATAAAACAGTTATAAGCCAAAAGCCGTACACGGTTGAAGTTTGTAGAGATCAAGTCACATCGGGTGACAAGACCAGTGATGCAATTAAAGGAGCTATCATTGGTGGAATTTTAGGCAACAACATTAAAGGAGAAAAAGATGGTGGTGCAATCGGAGCTATTATTGGTGGCATGCTTGGTCATTCAAATAGTGGGGCTAGTGGCAATGTTAAGACATACTGCAGCAATCAAACGCGTTATAAAGAAGAGTCTAGAACAGTCTACTCTCATTCATCAATCACTTTCGGATACGAAGGAAAGGTATACACGGTAAATTTTAAAAAATGAGAAAACATACACCAGAAATGATCGCAGCATGGGCGAAAGAAAATGGATTAAGAGGATTTGAGCAATACGATCCTAACCATAGAGAAAATGATAGAAAAAAAAGTTTTCAAAAGAAAAAGTTTAATAAAACTGTAACATTCAAGAGACGTGGTCGTTAATACATAATAGTATACTATTAATTAAAAGGGGCTTAACGTGGATTGGTTATCTGCTATCATAGAAAAATTTTTAAACAAACATTTTAAGCCACCACCGATCCCACAATATTTGTCAGGTAAGGGAAAAGCTCCTGTTAAAAATAAATCTTAAAAAATCTTAATCTAATTAATGCGCCATACGGCGCTTTTTTTAGACTCTAAACTATTATAAATAGAATCATGTTAAGATTAAAAAAATACATTTCTATGATGGAGGCTGCTGTGGATTATAAGCAGTATGGTAATTTAGATGCAATGAAAGATATCATTGATGCTAGAGGTAATGATAAGTTAACAAAAAAGATTCCTAGAAAAACTATATTAGTTAATAAGATTAAAGGTGAAGATCCGTTTATTACAAGTACAGGCAAAAGTGTTATAATTAAATCTTCAGACGTTGATTTACCTGCACTAGAAAAAATATTTAATGACAAAGATAGAAAAGCACTACGTACTTTTAAGTTTGGTCAATATGCTCTAAGCGACTTTGTTAAAACGCCTGAGTTCGGTGGAGCACCAAAAGGAAAGTTTACCGCAGTTGAAGATCGAGAACTTGAAAAAGCTCATGAAGCTCTTCAAAAACTTATAGTATCAGAATCAGTTCCCTTTATATATCTTAAAGTTGGAAGTAGAGTTGAAAAAGTTGATGGAATGAGAACTGAAAAAGGTACTCCAAAATCTGACTTTAACTATACTTATCAGGGAAATGACGTATTTTTTATTTCACATAAAGATTATAAAGGAAATAAAGTTGCATTTCAACAATATGGCGGAATGCCTGAAGCTAAAAAGTTTAATCCAAATAGCAAAGACTTAAATAAGTTTATAGCTGATGCTCAAAAATATTATGCACAGTTTGGTGGTAAGTTTAAAACTGGTCATGAGATATGGAGAACTGTAAATGATGACCAAGTTTGGCAAAAAGGTTTACTTGGAAGGGATTATAAAAAAGGTAGAGGCCGAAGTAATCAAAATGTAGATGGTTTATTTTCTGGTGTATTAAGTTATAAAAACTTAAATAGAAAAAAACAAAACATACCTATATTTGAACTAAGAGGTCAAGGTATTACATTATTACATGACACGCCTAAGCCTACTGGAATATATGAGCCGGTGTATTATATAAGAAAAGAAACTGGCAAAGCTGCATTTGGAATAAATGATGTTAGATCATTTATATATCCAATCGGAGGTATATCTAAAAAAATTATAAATGATAAGTCGAGGAACATATGATGAGATTTTTAGAATTTATTTCTGAGCAAAAGAATACTCACATGACTCACATTGAAGACAAGGTCTTATACGGCGGAGTGGATGGCACAAGACAGGCCATACTTGCACTAAGATCATTACGTGACATGGTAGCAGGAGTTAAAGATGGAAACGTTAGTGTTAAGTGGGACGGTGCACCCGCTGTTTTCGCTGGTATTGATCCTCGTGACAATAAATTTTTTGTTGCTAAGAAGGGTATCTTCAACGCCACGCCAAAGGTATATAAAACTGACTCTGATATCGATGATGACACTAGCGGTGATCTTAATTCTAAACTTAAGGCCGCATTAAAGTATTTGCCTGAGCTTGGCATTAAGGGTGTCGTACAAGGTGACTTCTTATTTGATTCAAGCGAGATTAAGACTAAGAAGTTGAAGGGAAAGATGTATGTTACCTTTCATCCTAATACAATAGTTTATGCAGTTCCTTCAGGTACTGAGGCTGCAAAGAAAGTCAAGGCTGCAAAGATTGGAGTAGTGTGGCACACAACATATACTGGAAGCTCATTCGAGACAATGAAAGCCTCATATGGAGTTGATACAACAAAGTTCAGAAACTCTAAGAACGTATGGTCACAGGATGCGATGTTAAGAGACATGACACAGTTTACCATGACTAAGAAAGATACAGAGGAAGTCAATGTACATCTCAGTAACTGCGGTAGGATATTTAATAAGATCTCTAGTACTACACTTCGTACATTGGAAAATAATAGTAACCTTGCTCAACTTATTGAAACATTTAATAATACTTATGTACGAAAAGGTGAAGTCATTGGTAACACCAAGACCCACGTTGATAAGCTCATCGCGCACATCAAACAGAAGTTTCAAAAAGAGATAGATAAAAGAAAGAGCGAAAAAGGTAAGACCGCTCAGCAGAAAAAATTAGATGATGTACTACAATTTTTTTCACCACAAAACAAAATTAGTTTACAAATGATGTTTGATTTACAAAAATCTATCGTTCTTGCAAAATTAAAAATTATAAATATACTTAATAGGTTAAATGGTGCGCAAACTTTTCTTAAGACTCGCGATGGGTATAAGGTAACGGGTCAAGAAGGTTATGTCGCCATTGACAAACTTGGTGGTGATGCTGTGAAAATTGTTGACCGTATGGAGTTCTCATACGCCAACTTTTCACCAGAAATTATAAAAGGATGGGACAAGCCGGGGAGGAACTAATGGCTCAACTCAAATCATTTTACGACTTAGTAAATGAACTGTCTATGAAGACAGATAAAAATCTTAAAAACCTTAAGATACCTGTAAAAGGTCCAAAGGGTACTTCCAAACATATGCGAATGAAAGTTGCAACTCATGATGCACCAGGTGCTGGTGACATTAAGAAGGCTGTCAACTCTTCAGTTCAATCAGCTGATCGTAAACCAGAAAAATATCTTAAACCTGACGGTAAGGTCGGCGTACGTATGGTCAGGGTTGACAAAGAAGTTATTAACAAAGAAGCTTCGGTTCTTAAGCCAACTAAGCCATCTGACATAACTAAACATGCTAGAACACTAGCAAAAAATTCTGGTGATTACGAACGTAATAAGAAAAAGTATATCGATAAAGCTCGTGCTAAAGTATTTAGAATGTATCCTAAGGAAAGCTTAAACGGTTTGATGAAAGAAGCAACACATAAGACTGACTCATTTATTGGCCATTCACATGCAAAAAGAGCTGGTATGAAAGTTGTGAAACACAGTTCAGGAGTAACTGGAGATAACGTTACTATATCTCATCCGGATCCTAAAAAATTACAAAAGTATGTTGATAATCATTTAGGTGGTGGTAAAATAAAAGAAGACATGTCAATTAATGAAAAAATGTTACCTATTGTAAAAGTGATGAGAAAAAACAAAAGATTAATTGATAATGAGTTAGGAAATGACAGTAAAAACTACAAGGCTTATGTTATGATTGATGATGAGTATTTAGATCGCCTTAATGATTCTCAATCAGAACTTGTCTTTTCAAGCTTGAAAAAGAATAAAGGTGTAGCATATCCAGAAAATGATATTACAGCATACTTCAAAAGTGAAAATAATGCTAAACAATTTGTAAAGGATCTAGGAGGACCGGGTTCTATGTATGGAAAGTATGGTCGACTTGATATTAATCTAACAGCCCTTGGCAGAGGTATTAAAAAAGAAAGTATTGAAGCTACTTGGCCAGATGAGATGCCACCAATTAATGAAGACAAATATACTTATTTTGATACTAAAGATGATGCCCATGCACATGCAAAAAAACATGGTGGAAAGGTATATACAAATACTGGAAAAGGTGCAACAAAAGTAAAAGGTAAACCAGTAAATACGCATGTCGTAATTAAAGATGATGTAGACGAAGCGCTAAACATGCAACAACGTATGAAACGCTCAAGGTTAATGAAGCGCATGAAGACTCGTATTGCAATAGGCAGAAAGCGTGCTTCAAGAAAGATGGCTAATAAGAAGACATTAGAAAAAAGATCAATGAGGCAGGCTCGTAATGAGATTGCAAAGAAGCTAACTCGAGGAATACCAAAAGCTGAGCTTACTTTTGCAAGAAAAAAAGAGATCGAAAAGAGACTCGAAAAACCTGCACTACAACAAAGAATTAAGAGACTAGCTAAACGAAAGTTTAAAGACGTCCGTAAGAAAGAAGTACAAAGAAAGAAGGGTTAATGATTAACTCATTTAAACATTATTTGATAGAGGAAGAGAAGACAGTGTTCTTTACATTTGGTCGTATGAATCCTCCTACAACTGGTCATGAAAAGTTAATGAATGAGTTGTCAAAAAAATCTGGCAGTAATCCCTATAAGGTTTACCTGTCACAATCTACGGATAAGAAGAAGAATCCATTGGATTTTAAATATAAAGTTAAGACTGTTCGTAAGTTCTTTCCAAAGCATGCAAGAAGCGTAATGCTTAATAAGAAAGTAAAGAACGTATTTGATGCAGTTACTGAAATGTATAATGATGGATTTAAAAATATAACAATGGTCGTAGGATCCGATAGGATAAACGAGTTTAATACATTGTTAAAGAAGTATAATGGAGTTAAAGGTAGACATGGTCTATATAACTTCAACAAAATCAACGTAATTTCAGCCGGAGACAGAGACCCCGATGCAGACGATATTAGTGGAATGTCAGCATCTAAGATGAGATCACTAGCAAATGAAGGAGACTTCACACAATTCTCACAGGGGCTGCCACGGAATGTATCGAATGCAGACGCAAAAAAAGTATATAATGAAGTAAGAAAAGGTATGGGACTTAGAGAACAAATAGATTATTTTAATAAGTTACATTTCGAGCCTGTCTCTGAGAAAAGAGAGGCATATGTTAAAGGAAACTTGTTTAATATTGGTGATCATGTTACTGTCGTGGGCAGTGACGAGCTCGCTAGTGTTACCAGTCTTGGATCTAATTATGTCATTATTGAATCTAACGGAAAATTATATCGTAAGTGGCTCAGTGATATCGAGCTTGTAGAAAAAATGACAAATAGGCAAGACCCTGATATTAAAGACGCTCCAGGATCTCAGCCTGCAGGTTACTATGCAGGTGTTAAGACTAAAACAAAAAAGAGAAGAATGGCACACTTCAAGAAGTATGCTGAAAAGCCAGGTGATGGACCTGATAAAGATTCAAACTATAAGCCAGCGCCAGGTGATAAGGGAGCAAAAACGAAATTAAGTAAGCATACTATTAAGTACAGAAAAATGTATGGAGAAGATGCTGTCGCAGTAACAAAAAAGAAAATAGATCGCGAAAAAATGATAGATAAGATTAAACATGCCAGAATGCTTGATAGAGCTAAGGTAAGAAAAATTAAAAATAGGAGTGCAGTAAATGCTTAAATTCAAATCATATGACGAGCTTTTTGAGAACGAAGCTCTTAAAAAGAAATCAGCAAAGTCTGGTGTATCTTATGGAACACTTAAAAAGGTATTTAATAGAGGAATGGCTGCATGGAAGTCAGGACACAGGCCTGGGACTACACCACAACAATGGGGACATGCAAGAGTCAACTCATATATTACTAAAGGTAAGGGTACATACTACGGTGCTGATTCAGACTTAAGCGGTAAGGGTAAAAAGAAAGATAAGAAAGAGGGTTATGTTTCTTATGCACAGCAAAAGGCTGCACATGCATCAATGGCCGATAAGAAAAAGAAAACAGAATCAGTTGAAGAAGCACGAGTCACAAGCACAGCTTTTAGAGCAAAAACCAGCATGGTTAATCCTATGGTCAAGAAAAACATAAGTGACATGGGTAAAAAATATAAAGGTAACACTAGCGGTTTTATGAATGCTGTAAAAAAGAAATATCCTGATGAGCACAAGAGTGATATTGTTAAAGACATGTATAAAAAACATGCAGAAACAAATGAGCATAATGAATTAATGAACGGTATTAATGAGATCTCAAAGAAACTTGCTAAAAATTATATCGGCAAAGCTTCAAGAGATGTTTTTCATAAAGGCCAAGCACAAGGTACAGCTGATACTATTGATAGAGCAGGTGGAAGACACCCTGATCAAAAGTATAAAGGTGGGCCTGAATTTAAGGCAGCTAAGCGAGTAGCAGGTATTGATAAAGCTACAAACAGACTTATAAAAAAAGAAGCTGATGATTATCATTATTCAACAGGTGAAAGAATTAAGAAAAAACCTGTAAAAAAAGAAGCAATGTCTGATGCTGAAAAGGCAGCGCACCAAAAAGCTATCGATGCTTTTAAGGCAAAAGGCGGTAAAGTTAAGAAACTAAAACCTGGGTATGCTGATGGCTATCATGGTAAAGCTGATCCAGCAGCTGGCATTAAAGGTATGATTGATAAAGGTGATACAAAATTTATGTCTAAGAAAAAAGTAGGGAGCATGAAATGATACCATTTAACTTCAATAAAATAACTGAAGCACTCCAAGAAATGGCTAAGATTGAACAAGCTACATGGCCTGATGAAATGCCAATAGAAGAAGCAACCAATATGTATACTGATGACATAACTGGTTTTCAGATTGATAGATTTGCTGGTAAAAAAGGTCCTAGTTTTCAAATTAATTATGGAAGAGGTAAGGGTAAACATATTCAAATTCCAAAGAGTGATATGAAAAGAGTCATCACTCAAATGACAAAAGCAATGAACGCAAAGTAGGAGCTAAAAATGAGAGATTTCTTTGAATTAAGAAAGCAAATGAATGAAGAACATAGCAAATCTAATAAAGCATCTATGACTATTAAACATGGCTATGATGAAGGTGATGGTCCAGATAATAAGAAATTTGCAAAGCATATTAATAAAAATACAGGTGCTACAGTTAAACACCATAAAGATGGTAGCACAATGTCTTTTCATGGAAGTGATCATCAAATACACAAAGCCTTACAAATTCATCACTCTGATGATAAAAAAGGATTAGGCGATTTGAATTATCATAAAAAAGGTATGACACATTCTGACGATCATGTTGATGGCCAGCATACATACAAGAAAGAAAAGTAAATGCCACTAGATCCAAATGACGGAATCGGTTCTTACATTAAAGACTTTAAGAAGTCTAAGGCTCCTCAGTTTAAGGGTAAGAGCGATAAGAAAAAAAGAGACATGGCGATAGCCGCTTACCTCGATGCTAAGCGAGGTCCACAAGAATCTACATTCGCAGGTAGTAACTTAAAGTTATTTGGTCAATTAAATAGAGACCGAAGTATACCTGAGCTCTCAATGAAAAAGAGGATTAAAGCAAAAGTACAAAGAGGACTAGTTGGTCCTAGTACAAAAAAGATGCCGTTGATGTTTAGGACTACGGGTAAAGATGCAAAGGATGCTCAAAAGAAAGCTGATGCCATAAGAGCTCTTAGAAATCGTGATGCTAATAGACTCAACATTGCTAAACACGCATTGTCAAGAGAAGGTGTTATTCCTGATTACGCAGATAAGATGAAAAATAAGAACATTAATAAGCCTGATAAAGATAAGCTTATTAAGATGAGACAAATGCTTGATAAAGAAAAAAAACCTATTAAGAAAGAAGACACTAGCTTTAAGGTTTCCATTGATGGTCTACCAGACTTATATATGAATGATAAGACTCCAGGTGCGCTATTACAAAAACTTCGTAAGATTGTAAAGCAACCTTCCTTAATAAAAGATGTTGATAGGATTACAAAGAATAAAGTAAAGAAGGCGTACAGAGATAAAGCACAGGGAAGAGAAGTTAAAGAGTATAAGTATGACTATGGTACACCTGAATCTGTAAAGCTTATGAAAAAAGCAACTCCTGGACAGAAGGAAGGTACAGATGCACCTAAGGGTCCAGAGTCATATGAGGCTCAATATAAGAGAAGACTTGTAAAGACAACAGATCCTGAGCATAAAGAAAAAGGATTTAAGTATAGAATTAAAGGTAAGAAGGATAGCAGTCTTACTAAAAAATTGTATAAGACAAAGCCTGGCCAAGGTGAGTTTAATGCGCAAATGAAAAGGATAGCGGGACATGAGTTTGGATAGTTTTAAGACATTTGTCGAAGAAAAAGATGCAAGGTTGAAAAGTGCTGGCGTTTCTGGTTATAATAAAGCAAAGCGCACACCAGGACATCCGACAAAGAGTCATATTGTTGTTGCAAAAGATGGTGATAAAGTAAAGACCATACGTTTTGGTCAACAAGGCGTGAGTACAGCAGGTGCACCAAAGAAAGGTGAGTCTGATAAACAAAAAGCTAGACGTAAATCATTTAAAGCTCGTCATGGTAAGAACATCGCCAAAGGTAAGATGTCGGCCGCGTACTGGGCTGACAAGGAGAAATGGTAATGGTAAAAGGTTGGATAAACAAAAGAATTAAAGAAAGAACAAGTATGGATGGAGCGGTCTGTATAGCTCTAGGTCTTATGATATTATTTCTAGCGCCATTAGCCAAGATTGCTGCAGGACTCGCGATCGCTTATGGTATATGGACAATCTGGAAGAGTGAATAATGGCAAAAACGTTTAAGGCTGTCTTAGAACATGAAACTATTAAGCATGGTACATCTATTGGTCGTAAGCCTACAACTTCCACTATGAACAAACATAAGAGAAGAAATTTAAAACGTTATAGAGGACAGGGAAAACGATAGTGGTAATAGAAACGAATGAAACGAGACTAGATCGTATCGAACAAAAAATAGATAAGCTTGCAGATGCTATGATATCTTTAGCAAGAGCAGAGGAGAAAATAATAGCATTACAAGACGATCATGATAATATGAGAGATCGTATGAATAAACTCTCTGTCAAATTGGATGACATACAGAAAGCGGTTGATGATAACGCTCGAACTGTAAGTCTTATAAATAAAGTGGTATACGCTGCAATGGTTGCAGCAGTAGGAGCCTATGTGGCCCACATGTGGATGTAAAGGAGATAATAATGTTAAACAATCCATTCAATATACATAGGGCCAATGTCGAGGTCCTAAAAGAAGATCCAGCACACTATGCTGCGATCGCAAGAAATAATGCGGCTAAGCAGGCTGAAAGAGATAAAAAAGATCCTGAAGCTGCAAAGAAAAGAGAAAAAGCAAAAGACGCAATCAATAAAAAATTTAGTAAGAATCCGGTAACACCAGGTAATAAAGCTGATATGAGAAATCCAACAGGCTCTATGGTTGGTACAAGAGAGTCTACAATGTATGTGATTCCTGAAGAGATACCTGCAAATGAGAGAACTGCTTTTCATGGTGCGGCTGCCGCAGCTGCAAAGCAAAATAAGAAATCATTTGAGTTCGGAGGAAAGACTCATCCGGTTACTATGAAAAAAGACTTAGCTACTAAGATTGCAGATCAAAAAGAATCAATGTCTTTTAGAGAAAAGTTATTGTCATTATATGAGAATGACAGAGCCAAACACTATAAAGGCGCAACTGAGCCTGAAGGAATGCATGATAAGAGCAAGTCTTCAAAGGGTGCTATGGACATGCTTAATATTCCAAAGAGTACTGAAGCAGATGGCATGAAAGCTGCAAAAGATACTGCAGCAAATATTGCAAAGAGTGCACCAGGTAGAAAAATGAGAAGTACTGACAAGAAAGATGGTGATAATACTATCATTCCTGCAGCAACACCAGTAAATGATCCATCAGGTAAGACGCAGACTATGGAAAATTATGGAGTATCAGGTAATAGAGTGTCTAATACTTTATTGGATGCCATAGCAATGGTTGAAGACATGGATAAAGTTCATACTGTTGATATTGATCACATGACTGGAACTGCTGGTTCACATGAAAAAAAACATGGTATTACTTTAAAGAAAGGTAAGAATTATGGAAAGGGACCAGGATCAAACATGGCAACTGATGCAACTGGCACTAAAGCTAACTTACAAAAATATTTAAAGAAACACTATGACGGGGATCATAAAGCTATGCATCCTGAAATTTATAAGTAAAAGGAAATATAATGCAACCACCAAATTATCAAAGAGATGCTATTCCAACAACAAGAGGTTGGGTGCATCCGAGAACTGGAGAGCTTTTAGTTTCAAGAAAGATTTCTGAAGCAGCAATTGACGAGTACTTAGGTATTGCGCCTGAGCCTCAGATGCTTAAAGAGTCACCTACTAACTTTGCTGAAACTAAAGCTGAGCTCATGACTGAAGATAACCTTCCTAGTGAATATGAGAACATGACTAAGACTGAACTTGAAGCTCTTGGTAGAGAACATGGTATTGAACTTGATAGAAGAAAAAATAAGTCAGCTTTGATTGAAGAATTGAAAGAAGTAGTTTAAAAACGCATATATAATTTTATAATGATTTTTAATGAGCTAACCGAAAAGAACTTATTCCTGTATGCAGCAAAGCATTATAAGAATCCTAAGTTCGCCGACATAGATGAGTTTTATGAAGACCTCAAGAGGTTTAAGTACATAAAGCGATTACTCAATCGCTATCTTGAGACTGATGATTTGGCAGAACGATTATTGTTAAATCACTTTATAGTTGTCTTTAATATGTTTGGTATTGAGGCTGCACTTAATATATTAGAGTTAAAACTTGAAAGTAAGCACTGGCCTATAGTAAAACCATTCTTAATATTCTTAAACTATATTAAGAACGATGAGTACACTGGAATTGCTATGGATCCTAATGTTATAGAAGAGTTAAGGAAGATTTAATGGGTATATTAAAAAATGCAGCCGACACAGTATATGCATTTCGATTCATAAGAATGATGGTTATGGATTGGAAGAGCTGGGATGCTTATAAAGAAGGCATCATTGACGAGAACGGAAAACGAGATAGGAACGTGAAGATTGACACCGATGACAAAAGGTCTGCTTATACTCCTTTCGTTCGCCTTGTGGCTAACATCAAAAGGCTCGTCTCAAAGCTTCCAGGAGGTGGAAGTAAACTCGGATCTTTTGCGTCAGCGCTTTATCTTGTTAAAGAAAAAGCAAACATCGGGGAAAAAGGTTTAAAGGACATATGTGAGAAATGTGATATTGAGGTATTAGATTTCTTAAATGAAAATAATCAATGGTTCTTATTAGAAAATAAACAGTTATCTCCAGGAGTCTATCGAGTTGAAAATCCTAAGCTGTTAAATAAATCATGTAATGAGATGGTATGGCCTAAAGATCAAATTAGAATTGAGCAAGAATGTTATCCGGTTGGAGATGTATTTGGTGTCGACATATATGAAGCAACACATATTAAGACAAATCAAGAAGTATACATTACAGCTAGTGAACTGATGAGATGAGAATAGCAGGTAGACAAAAAGGTAGTAAAGTAAAACCATATACACATATATTAGTACAACCAAGCGCTCCAAAAACTCGTTATGTATTTGCTTATTATAGCTCTGAAGCTAAGGCTAAAGCTGCACATAAAAAGTACGAACCGTTAATTGGCAATCCTTTAAGAGTAGTTAAACAATCTGGTAAAAGTGCAAACACCGATATTCATGAAGCTACAAAAAGAATACCAAGAAAAAAAGGACAACCGGCCGGTTCAGATAAACACAGTGATTTATATACAGATGAGAATCCAAAGGGTACGATTCACGGTTTGAAATTTGCTACAGTAGATGATGCAAAAGCATCGGTATCTAAAATTAAAAACTCTGGTAAGAAACACGCACACCAAATACAGGCAGCGATTGCAATGGAACAGAGAGCGAAAGTCATGGGTAAAGCCGGACCTGCTGCAGTGTACAGAGCTTTTATAAACAAAATGAAGAAGAAGACAAAAGCTATGCAAAAAGAAAATATAGAAGAAAATCTTTGGGATAATATACGTAAGCGTAGAGCATCAGGAAAAAGAATGCGTAAGAAAGGTGAGAAGGGTGCACCTACTGCAGATGCAATAAGAAAAGCTCAGGCAGAAGATCTTGGCTCAGGTGGTGGAACTACTACTTCTTCAATACCTAATCCTGCTCAAACTGCTATGGGGCCTAGGCTTAAAATGACTACCATGCATGATAAACGTAGAAAAAAAGATAAGTTTCCAGTATTACTAAAAAGATTTAGAAAATATATAGAAGATCATGGCTAGGCTATATATTCTTTTATTTGTACTTGCTATATTAGCAGGTATTGGTTATGGTGCATATTTCATATATAATGATACTATGCAACGTATGGCTACACTTCGAGATAATAATGCAAAGCTTGAAGTTGCAGTTAAGTCAAAAGATTCTACAATAAAATCACTACAAGAAAATATGCAAAAACAAATTAAGTTAACTAAAGACTTAAATAATAAGTTAACTATTGCGGAAGAAAATAATAAGAAGATTTCAAACCTACTTGCTAAAACTGATATAATTAAAAATAGTTTAGCAGATCCTATAGGTCAAGAAAAGAGAATTAATGAACAGGTTAACAAGATGTTTGGTGGTATCAACACTGCTACTAAGTAGTTGTAGTTGGAAACCAGAAAAAGAAATAGTAACTGTTGAAAAGGTTATAACTCCTACTATTGCTATAGCACAGAAAGTTAAACCAATAAATATGTTAGATGTTAAAGTTACTGTCATAACTGAAAAGAACTTACCAGAAGTTATTAAGAAAGTTAAAGCTGGTATGGGTGAGTTTGTAATATACGGTTTAGATCCACAATCATTTAAGAACTTAGCAATAAACTTTGAACAAATAAAAAGATATATAGAACAACAAAATGAAGTTATTTTTTACTATGAAAAAGCAGTAAAACCTAAAGAGGAGAAAAAATAATGGAATTTATAATAGATCAACTTGTCACTTGGTGGCAGTTCACTGTCGTTGGTGTACTAATTATTATTGGATTTATAGTTAACATGTTTGGTGTTGATTGTGATGA
>VMHT01114485.1_pt1 | contig 16554 bp, 16 predicted proteins | sample 4693611 | NCBI WGS metagenome assembly VMHT01 (sample SAMN12280063, study PRJNA550983) | marine metagenome | isolation source: seawater sampled from same location over 5 years 0.02-0.2 micron viral filtrate | place: USA: collected off the coast of southern California halfway between the port... ... | reverse complement strand
TTGGTCTTTGGTCTTCCTATCCCGATGGCGGCAATGGACCGTCGCACCTGCGGGGCATTGATGGCACTAAGGAAGTTGTCGTGACCCGTGATGACTACGCCAAATGCATCGACAACCATGATTATCGTGGCACCTACACGCCGCGGCAACAAGCCAGCGAGAGCATGTCACCCAGCTGATGCAATGCGAATAAGGGAGTTTGTCACATCCTCTACACGGGTATGATGTGGCATATGCCCAACGCCCGGCAGGGAGGTGAAGCGTGATCCCTTGATCTGCCCCGACAGCCAGAGGCCATGACGGTCGTGATCGAGGACATCATCCATTGTGCCATGCAGGATCTCCACCGGCATGCTGATATTTCCATATTGCGGGATGATCCGGCTCAAAGTCTTCCCAAGAGTGGAGACCTGAAGCATCTGATGGCGGAAAAGACGTTCACGCAGGGCCATCTTCGGCCCAAGATGCTCGACGTAACCATTTGGCACGGGCTCTGGGTTAAATAGCTTTTGCATCGACATTTCGATGAAGCGGGGAGATGAGATGGTGGCCAAGGTGGCTTGCCGGATTGTTTTCAAACGCATCAGCATTTCCACCCCCTGGGCCGCGGTGGGAATATGGGTCGATGATGCGGCCGATACCAAGCAAAGACCATCCGGCGCGGTTGGCCGCAGCGTTGCCATCGCCAAAGCAACAGCACCGCCATAGGATTGTCCAAGAATGATTGGTGCGGTGATGCCGCGCATATCGCAGAAACGCCAAAGCAAAGCTGCCTGCTCGAGAGGAGAGACGACCATTTCCTCATTGAGGCCCCGGGTCCAACCATGGCCAGGGCGATCAACTGCAGTCAGCCGCAAATCCGGCGCCATTCGGGCGAGATGCGGCATGATCCTAAAGCTCATATCCCGCGTCGATCCCCCTGCCCCATGCAGCAAAATCACATCGCGCCCTTGTCCCTGGCTGACGTGGTGCATGTCCCAGCCATCAACCTGCTCGAAGGCGCCCTCTGGAGGGTAGTGACCTTCGACTTCTGCATCTTTGCTGTACATGGCTTAATCCTTAGTGGTGGCGCAGGTTTTTCACGCTGTCCGAAAACATATGCATCCGAATGTGGAAAAGCAATTGCCTCGTTTTTCGCAAGCGCCTATGTGATCAATGAAACCCAAGGAGCGAAGCCATGTATCAGTACCACCAAGCCCTGCGCGAAATCCTCGATTACGGGGACGAAACAACAGATCGAACCGGTACTGGCACAATCAGCCGCTTCGGGATGCAGATGCGCTTTCCCTCCTCTGAGGGGTTCCCAATTGTGACCACCAAAAAACTGTATCTGAAGGCCGTCATCCATGAGCTTTTGTGGTTCTTGTCCGGGAATACGAATATCAAATACCTTCAGGAAAATGGTGTCCGGATCTGGAATGAATGGGCCGACGAGAATGGGGATCTGGGTCCCGTTTATGGCAAGCAGTGGCGCGACTTCAACGGCGTCGACCAGATCGCGAACCTGGTCGAGATGATCAAGACAAGCCCGGACAGCCGGCGCATGATCGTCTCCGCCTGGAACCCCGTTGATGTCCCGAGCATGGCGCTGCCGCCCTGCCATACGATGTTCCAGGTGAAGGTGCTAAACGGTAAGCTCCACCTTCAGCTGCACCAGCGCAGCGGTGATTTCTTCCTTGTAATCCCTTTTAATACAATGAGTTACGCGCTTTTAAGGGATATGCTTGCCTTGGTGACTGGTTATGAGCCCGGCGATTTTATCCATACGATCGGTGATGCGCATATCTACCTCAATCACATCGAGCAGGTTGAGCTACAGCTGTCGCGGGAGCCACGCGATCTGCCGACACTGAGGTTTGCACGCACGCCTTCATCGATCTTTGATTTTAAGTACGAGGACTTCATCATCGAGGGCTATGATCCGCATCCGCGGATCGCAGCTGAAGTCTCCGTCTGATGCTGACCCTGATTGCAGCCCATGACCGCAATGGCGCCATCGGGAGCCAGGGCACCCTGCCCTGGCGCGCGCCTGGAGATCTTGCCGCTTTCCAGCGCGAAACGCTGGGCGGTGCGCTGATCATGGGACGCAGAACTTGGGAAAGCTTGCCGCGGCAGCCGCTACCGGACCGGTTGAACATCGTCGTGAGTGCGACAGATGTCGACGGTGCCCTCATGGCGGGTTCCCCTCAGGAGGCGATCTCCATCGCGCGCAACCATGGATACCATCGCCTCTATGCCGCGGGCGGTGCTGGCATCTACGCAGCCCTTTTGCCCTATGCCCAGCGTCTCGTCCTGACGGAAGTCGATGTCACGGTCGAAAAACCCGACACCTTCCTGCCTCGGATCGACATGTTCTTTTGGCAGCTGATCTCACGCAGTGTCGTTGAGACCATGCCGCATTGCCTGTTGCGTGAGTTTATCCGCAAGGTGTCGGCATGACGGGGCGCCTCCTGCGCTGCTGCGCGCTATGGCTTCTCGCGACGCCCGCTGCGGCGCAAACTGTGTTGGATCCTGAAGCTTTAGCCGGGATCTATCAGCGGCCCGGGATGTCTTGCACATCCGCCGCACCGGGCGAACCTAACGGGCCCGTTCTGGTGGAGGTAGACAGGCTGGTCATCGGTGGGCTTGAATGCGGCTTTACGTCTCGCAGCAGCGTGGCGCGCATGTCTGCGCTGCTCATCGATGCGAGTTGCATGATCTCGACCCGGCCGAAATCGACGCGGCTCTTTGTGAACAAGGGCGCAAATGGCATCACCATTGTATCGCGGGAACTGGGCACCTTCGTACTGGAGTCCTGCATGTAGATGCGTTTAATTTCAATGATATGGTGAATCGAGATTACATACGGGCATTCGTGCGGCGCACGGCGACACTCGCTGCCTTTGTCGCTTTGCTTTGGGTAATCCAAATCATCAACTGGCTTGCCGGCTACGGCCTTAACCCGACCTTCGGGCTGATCCCCCGGCATATCAGCGGGCTGGATGGCATCATCGCAAGTCCTCTTCTGCACGGAAGCTTTGCGCATCTGATGGCCAATACACCGCCGTTGTTGGTTATGGGTGGGCTTCTGGCAGCCACGGCCACGCGGGCCTTGCTGGCCGTGAATGCCGTTGTGATTGGAACTGGCGGAGGTCTTGTCTGGCTGTTCGGAAGCACCGCCATTCATATCGGTGCGTCAGGGCTTATCTTCGGCTGGTTCGGTTTCCTGGTGGCGCGCGGACTGGTGGATCGCTCTCTCGTTACCTTGGGTGCAGCCCTGCTTACCGGCTTCCTTTATGGCTCCATTCTTTGGGGCGTTCTGCCAGGTCAGCCTGGCGTATCCTGGGAGGGTCATCTATTCGGCGCCATCGCAGGCGCAGTTGCCGCACTCCTAATCCGGACACATGTGCATGCGCCGCGTCTCAGTGGCGTCGATCAGATGTAAACCAAATCCAAATCCAGGCTCCAACTCCAAAAAGTGGACTTGTTCTTTCGTCGATAGACAACCTAAGGTGGAACTGCCGCATTCCCGGCGTCAAGCCCTTCTCAATCAATTCGAGTAACCGGATTTTATATGAAGCATATCATCGCCGCCACCGCCATCAGTATACTCCCGACTGTCGGGATGTCTCAGGACCTCTCCAGCTTCACTCAGTCCCTCGTTGGCTTCTCATGTGATAGTGAAGATCTACCGGACCTGAATATCGTATTCGGTGAATATGATGGGGCACTGCGCATCATCCACCCGGTCGGGCCAAAGGGGCATTTGGTCGAAAAGACCGGATATGGCTATAAATTCAGCTTAGACACGTCAAACGCTTATATGACGAAGAAAGACGATGGCTGGACATTCCACTATTCTGCAGAAGATGGCCCCTTCGAGGCAGAGTGTTCCTCGATGGGAGACATGCCGAAAGAGCTTTCAATCGCCATCTGGCAGATCGTGCTGGGCGGCTCTGACCTGACAACTGATCCAACCCAACCGAAACCGGATCTGGCCAAGCTCTGCTTCGATAGTGATATTGGAGCGGCAGATATTGGCGGCCCGTTCGAACTGGTTGCCCCTGATGGCAGCACCGTTACAGATGCCGATATCATTACAGAGCCTACGCTGATCTATTTCGGGTACACCTCATGTCCGGATGTCTGCCCAATTGATGTGGACCGCAACGCGGCGGTGCTCGAGGTTCTTGAGGAGGGCGGGTATTCTGCCAGATCGGCTTTCATCTCGCTGGACCCGAAGCGCGATACGCCCGAAGTGGTAGGGAGCTTCGCACAGGCCATGCATCCGCGCATGCTAGGGCTGACCGGTTCTCATGAACAGGTCAGAAAGGTGACGAAGGCGTATCGCGTTTATTATAAAGCTCACGCACCTATCGACAGCGAGTATCTAATCGATCACTCCACCTTCACCTATTTGGTCACACCGGATGAAGGCGTTCTGCAATTTTTCAGGAGAGAAATGGCGCCTGAACGGATTGCCAAGCAGCTTTCCTGCTACATCGACGCCAAAAAAGGTTAAAGCACCGATGAGATAAAGAGGGCGTGGCCTAGCCGGAAAGAAACACCCCCAGCCTGACGGTCGGGGGTGCGTATATTCGGGATCAGTCTTCGATCAATCGGTGAGCTTGTCTTTGGCGTCACCGACGCCCTTTTGCACTTTGCCCTCGGCCTGATCGGCCTGGCCTTCGCGCTTCATGTCTTCGTTGTTGGTCAGATCACCGGCTTCTTCTTTGATCTTGCCGCCGATGTCTTTTGCTTTGCCTTCGGTCTGGTCGTCATTCGCCATGATACTGCTCCTTTATCTGTGTAACGGGACAACACCTGCGGCCTACACCAGTTCCATTTATGAGGGCTCAAGTTTCCCGCACAGTCCGGCCGTATCGAGTGGTTCCACAAGACATGTGGAAAACCAAGATCATCCCGTTTCCTGCTGAGAGTAAGACGCATACAATTTGCGAATAAACAAACTCTATGGAGCCCCACATGAGCCTTTTGACTCGGCGGAACTTGCTTACCGGCCTCTCTGCGAGCCTTATCACACCCAGCCTTGCCGCACCGGCTATTGCGAAAAGCACCACCAGACAGCACGTCACACAGGTACAGGTTCGTAAGGCCGCCAGGAAAATCGATTTGATTGGCGGCGGCCGCGTATTGCGCAGTTACGACATGCGCCTGGGGTTCTCCCCGATCGGCAAGAAACGCTTCCAGGGCGATGGAAAGACCCCTGAAGGGGCCTACCGCATCGACCGGCGCAATGCTCAGTCCAAGTTCTATCGTAGCATCGGCATTTCCTACCCCAACCGTCACGACATTTCTTATGCCCGCGCCCATGGACGCAGCCCCGGGGGCGCCATCTTCATTCATGGTCAGGTGAATGGTCACAGGCATACCCAGCAACACGACTGGACTTTGGGCTGCGTGGCTGTTTCCAACAGCGATATGGATGAGATTTGGCGTTTTGTGCCTGTAGGATGCGGGATCACGCTTTTCAGCTGAAGTCTTTCGCAATCGGCCCATAGGATGTTTTCGAACATGGAGAATACCCGATGAAAAAAGCTATCAATGAGCTGGCCAGGTCCTTTGCACCAATGATGTATATGGTTGGTCAAAAGCCCAGCCCTGGTGAACGGTTCCGGCAATTTCTCGTTCGGGTTACCGACGAGAAGCCTGAGCTGTTCAAAAACCACTATCTGATGAAGGCGGCGGAGCGGCTACAGCAAATTTATCCCATTTTAAGTCTCGAAGACTTTTACGAATTCAAAAGACAGGAATCAGATCACGTTTTTGATCAGTATGAGAAAGCTCTGCGGGCCTATGTGTCTACAGGTGATCCCAAGAATTCGCTCAGAGCACTTCGTGATGGAAATATCGAGCTTCGAGATCGCTTCCACCGCATGGTGACGTCTGATACGATCTCCAAGATAACGAATGGCAAGAATGACGTTTATGAGGCTCTCATAGAGGTCGATATGCTCGCTGACATCTCTTTTGCACGTTTCGTCCGCGATGCAGATGAACTGGTTGCGGTCACCGATAATAAATATGATCTGAAGCAAATCCTCGAAGACCTGAATATTTCTGTCGAGACCCGTGAGGACTTTGAAGCGCTTCTCGATAAGCGCGATGTGCTGATGGAGCATAAGGGCCTGCGGTATGTGGCGCAAAAACTCTCCTCTGCTATTACCCCGCATCTTTCGCGAGAGGATCGTATCGAACCTCAAGATATCCGGCGTCATTTTGAGTTGAAGAATTCTGCGCCAAAAGATCCGACCTGCACCCCGGCCTCCGTTGCGCTGCCCGGCCTGATGTCTCCGGCGAACCTGGCGCATTTGATATCTGCCGTTGATACGCCTGACAAGCTTGAGCTCGAGGATATCAAATCCATCATGGACACCTATGGCCAGGACCTGGCCCCATTCAACAAGGGTGCTGAAAGCTTTGAAGCTCTGCTGGCCGTAGAACAGGCAAGCATGACCGATTTCATGGCGCGCATGGATTCATCACGTTATCACGGCGAACTCGGCCGACTGCCCTATGCTGATGAGGAAGTCGAGGTGGAACGAAGCCCCGATGGGATGATCCTGCGCGCACGCATTATCGAAGAAAAAGAACTGATCCCTGAATTGTAAAGTCAGCTGGTCAAGGCGCGTCCAGTGTTGGCGCCTCGGACGTCGACAAAGCCTGCTCTACGGCTTCATAGGCAGCCTCTGCGCGCTCATAGAGCGTCTCTGAAGCTCCTCGGCAGGACATGGCCACCCCGAGGGCACCCTTGGCGTAGCGTGCCACCCATTTGTGGTTCCGATCAGTCAGGGCCTTCAGGAGGCTCTCAAGATTGTCGGTTTGATCTGCAAGCTTAATCAGCTGCACCGCGGGTTCCGCATTGGCGTATTCTTCAGCCTGAACCTTTTTACGGTCAGCCGAGGACATGGCCTCCAACTCGGGGCTATCTGTGCAGCCATCTACCAGCTGCGCTACGCGCGCGCCGAAGAGCTCTTCAATCTCAGCGATCGTATGGGGCGTATCCTCCACGACGTCATGCAGAACCGCGGCGACGATCGCCGCATCCTCGCCGCCGTGAGACGCGACCATCTTCGAGACGCTGATCGGATGAAGAATGTAAGGCCCGCCGCCTTTACGCTCCTGATCGGCATGTGCGCGCGCAGCAATGCGTACGGCAAACGCCAGTGCCTTGTAATGCTCGGCGGTGCTCGCGATGGCACCTTTCCCTATAGAGGATGGAAAATCAGCAATCACAGTCGGCTCCTCCATGGCATGGATAATGAGATCCTCGGTTACTTCAGCCAGCGGGTTTTCCGCACCATCAGATTCCATCTGGTCTGGCTCTTGACCCTGGGTCAAGCCCAATAACTCTTCAAGACTGGCCTCCCAGCTCGCCATATTCCCGATTCCATAGAGATCCTCAGCTTCAGCAGCCGCAACATCGGCAAGACGATCCCCCAGAACGTCCCGCGCGACCTGAACTCCGTCGATGTCATGCAGGGAATAGACATGGATGACGACGGGAACGTAATCATCCTCATCGCAGGCATTCGCCCATTGGACCTCGTCATGATCTTCAACGATCAAGAAGCGGTCGCCCCCATGAACCCGTGCAGCTGCGATTGCATGGATATGGCAGGCCCCGCTGCCATAGATACTGTCGTGGGGGTCTTCGATTCCGCTGCTACGGATGTGGGGCATGATCGTTTACCTTCTCCAGATCGGGCATTCCGACATAAAGACCGGTATGCTTCAAAACAAAATCAGCGCATCCTTCGAAAAACGAAAGCTGAACCGCCCCCATGCGTTCCAGCATTTTCTCAGGCTCACTGGGCGCGCGCAGATAGCTGGACGCCATGTCCAAGCGGGTCAACTTCTCACGCAGGCTTCCTGGGAAAACAGCGTCATCCTCACCAGGTAGTACATCTTTGAACTTAAAGCGATGATATGATCCCCCTGGGTCACCGAGATTTGCAGTCTTGAAATTTGGATCTTTGAGGAGGTCTTCAGGCATGAGGACGCGATCAGCACGCATGCCGCAGATCGCCTTACCCTCATCCTTGAGTTGCTGCGCGCGCTGTTTCAGATCATCAAAGTTGAGTTTCGGCTTGCGGTAGACGCGATCAAAGATCGTGCGTACGGCCTCTTCTTCTCCCTTCAACATGAGGTGCATGATCGGGTCGACATAGGCTTCGAACCGGTAAAGCGTGGCGTCTTTCTTCGAGATTTGCCCATATCCGATGGTGCAGCGCAGATGTGGAAGCGAGACAACCTCAACGGAGTTCTTGCGAACCCATTCGATGATCAGCTTTACCCAATAGGCTGTGTCTACCGATTTGTCGGGGTCGATCATGGTCTCGATCACATCGATGGGCCCTTCATCGCCCGGGCCCTCAGTGATTACAGAGCATGCGCGTACATCCCGGAATACCGGGTGACATGTCTCCATATGATTCAATCGATCTGCAGGCGCTTCACCGTGAAGCCGCAGGGCGCCAGGACCGGCTGAGGCGTAGAGGGGTGAAATTCGCTCTGACTTCTTCTGCCACCCTTTGCGCGCGCTATAGGCATGAACATCGACATGGGCGAAGAAGTATTCCTCACCAAGAATGGTTTCGCCGTGCGGATGGCTGACCTCGAGGGCGCCTGCTGCGGTAAGCTCTGCATAATGCGCATCCTCTACACCTTGAGGCAGCTCAGCTTCGATCAAACCCGCCAGCTGGACCACCTTCTTGAAGGCTTTTTCACCTTCCGGGATCGCGCCTTTGGACGAGCTCCGCCACAGAGCGATGGCCTTGCGCGCTGTATCCTCCTTCACGCCTGCATCAACTGTGCGGCGCAGAAACGCTGCGCATGCTTTCTCTTCAGCCTCAAGAATGCGCAGCGCCTCATCGAAAAGGTGGATATATTCGAGATAGTTCTGCCGGTGAATGCGGCTGTTGAAGTAGTAGCGCAGATCATCGGCCGAGGTCTCGTCGATGCAGATGAAACCCTCCGGCGTATGGGTATTGAACTTCCCCCAAGACTTCTCTGTCCATGCCATCTTGACCGGAGTGTGGTAGGTCTTTTCGTTGTCGTTGTAGCTGCGCTTGGACACGGGGCACTTAACAACGAGGGCATCGCCCCGGGTTTCAACGGTCGTAAGCCCAAAGTCCTCCATCATATTCACTTTCCGAAAGGAGAAAGATCGATTGGAGTCCGTATCGAAAATCTGCGGAGCGGAGTCTTCGGTGGCGACTTTTGACCATTGCGCCAGAACACGTGTGCCTGAACGGATCCGCGCCCGGTTCTCTTTGAGGTAGGTCATCACAGAGGGTCGGCCGTCGTGAATGACCCCTTCTTCGTCATGTACAAAGGTGAAGGACTTGGCGTGGACATCTTGCTCAAGCCAATTCTCTTGCTTGCCAATGAAGTCTCCGAAAATATTCTCGCGCTCAGCCAGGCCCCAGAGGATCAACAGGACGCGTTTGTAAAACAAAGCACGGCTGTCGTGATCCGCGCGCTTATCTGAATACTCGACATCCTGGGGCGTGATCATCCGTGCCTCAGTTCCGAAACGCGCCCGTTCGGTAAAGATCGCATCAATCTCGGCCTTGGATGGGAACAGACGATTGGCCTTGGATGTGATCTCATCCGTGGTCACCATGGAGACTTGCTCACCATTCCGGATCAGGATGTGGATTTTTTGGTCCTGCTCATAAGCCGATATCAGAGCCAACAAGGCTGAAACATCTGTGGGTGGGTTGAAGGGGCGCGCGGAACGCCGGACCTTGGCAATTGCCACGCAGCGGTTGAAGGGCAGCATGCGCGCAACGAGATCAGGGTTGTCTTGCAGTAAATGCGGCAGATCCATCATATCGTCACCGTTGAAACCATCGAGCCGACTATGAGTGAAGAGTTCCTCATCAAGGTAGAGCATGCGCTGCATGAAATGCAGCTTATCAGCTGGCCCGGCGCCCTGCCCTCGCACCAGCGAGATAAAATCTTGCTCCTCTCCCAGCCACAGACGCATGGTCTGCACATTTGCGAGCATGGTCTCGGCCATTTTGCGCTGCTCGGAGATCCCGGCCAGCCCCAACGAGACCTTCTCTTTTTGGAAATTCGCAACGAGATACATCTTTTCCTGCATCTCAGCGGTCTGCGCTTCCACCCATGATTGGCGCGCTTCGAGAACGGCGATTGCCGTCTCGACCTTGCGCTGGGCTGCGTTCACGTCCCCACTTGGCAGCAGAACGGAGGGGACCTGCGCTTCACCACGTTCCTCCGCAGACTCCGCGGCCGGGGCGGGCAAGGACTTGATGAGGTCTGCGTCGCTTGGCGGGGAAGACATCTTTTCCGTGATCTCGGTGATTTCCCCCATAAGCTCGGCAAGCTCTGCCGCGCGAAGCTCTTCGCCATTCGGCGCATGGGTGAAATTAACCAGTAGATCCTCGATGAGGACCAGAACCGTGCCCCCGCCGAAACGCGGGTGCTCATGCAAGACAACGGTATGGATCTCACCATCGATGATGCGGACATCGCCCAGCAGAAAGATCAGACCATGATCCGGGGCCTCACGCTCAGCGAAATCCTTGAACGCTCCGGTGATGCGCCACCAGCTGCCCGGTACGATTTCATCGAGTTCAGGTGGGGTCCCTGCATTCTTGGTTGCCGACCATGCAGCTGGCAGATTTTCGTCAGAGTGCATAAGGTCCCCAGCTATCCTCAGGTTAATCTTTTTCTCAAGCTACCTACGGCCTAACTTGAGGTCAAATCGTTTTGCGAAAAACGCCGAGCTATCCGCGCTCAATCCATGCATTGAGCGCCCGACGGGTTTCGTCATCCGGGGCCTTGTCGCGCATCAAGGCGATCTCGCGTGGCGCGATCTCTTCGAGCACATGGCCCGTATACCGGCCCTGCAGAACAATGCCCGAAGCCTTCCCGCTGCGCGGATCCATCGTGATGGAAAGGCAAGGCGTGTCGAAGCGCACAGGGCCCGCTTTGAGAGCCGCCATGATCTGGTTGATCTGATCCTTGCGCTCCCCTGCGCGCTCTAGCTCCTCGCGGGCCTCGGCGTCATTCAAACCCGCCAGCCGCTCGGCATAGGCATTCGGCATGCTTAGAATTGCCTCGCCAACCAAGAATGGCGCCAGGGGTGGGAAGATGATCGTGGCAAGACTTCCAAAGATCAATGCAGACATCGAGCCCTGAGTGAGCGCATCCGATAGAGCCGCAATGCGCATCGTCACCGGGCGCGACACGGCGCGTGTTGCGTCCCCCAAGTATGCGCCCGAAAGCCGCGTAAGGCCGGAAGCCGCGACCCCAGCCCGGGCGGTGACCTCTGAGGTAAAATCGCGCGCACCATCTGTGAGCGCGCCCGCGCTTTTTGTAACAGCCTGTGCGCGTCGGGTTAGTCCGGACATGAAGCCTGATGCCGCTGGCGTATCTGCGGGTGCATCTAGCGCCGGCAGAACGTCGAGCCCAATACCCAATGCGCGCGCCCGAGCCTCATTGAGGCTGCGCAGGTGGATGTCCGCCCGTGTCATGGCCTGCATCAGGTTCTGAACCAGATCATCCCGGCCGGGGCCCTCCTCGAGCGTTTGCAGACCTTCCAGAGCCTGCATGATCGCTGGCACATCGACGACGATAAATGCGCGGATAAGACGCCAGTCATCTGGCGCTGCGGTGAGGTGTTTCTGAATGCCGGCAAGAGCCGCACTGAATTTCGTGATCTGCTTTTGCAGGCCCGGTGCAGAAATGGTTGATTGTTCAGCGCCCCGGCGCGCCATCTCAAGATCACGTCGAACAAGATTGCTGCGGTCTTGACCTGCAGGCTCGACCCAGGGGTTTGTGAACATCAAATCTCTCCATGTAAAACTTTATGAACAATTAAGATGCCCTTTTGCGAATTTCAAGCAATACACAATTTTTGGTAAGCGCTCAGGTTAGGGGGTGTGCCCCGCAAGCAGGAGCATATCACCTCCATTCTTGCTGCCCGTATTTTCGCTTGTTTCGGGTATCTTCTATCCAACAGGAAAGGGAAGTCTACATTATGGATAAGCGTAAGAAGGAAAGTCTTTGGTCCGATATCAAGTCGATCTCGGAAACCCAGGAAGGTCGGCAGGCTATGATGACCACCGGGTCCGTTATTGCTGCTGCCTATCTGGGATATGTCGGACCGGATCTTCTGGTCACGATGCACGATGCTTTGGCCTTCTATGCGCTGAAATACCCCCTGATGGATCCCCAGGCCATGAGCAGCGCCCTTTGGGGCGGTGCGCAATATTACACTGCAGCCGGGCTGGACTTCATCGGCAACCTTTCAGACACGGTCTCCTTCGAGCTGTCCCATACGATGCGCGAAAGCGTTCAGACCGCACGGGAATTCCTCAGCCGCAGCGGGGAGCGCGGGATTGAGGCGGCACGCGTCGCTTTTGATGAAACGTCACAATATGTGGGGCACTATGCCAATGGCGCCCTGCAAAATATCGGGACCGCTCTTCACTCCGGCTATAACGCCGTGAAGGAGCACTGGGGCGCCGTCGTCGCTGTGGGGGCTGCAGTGAAAGAGGCCTATGACTTCTACACGACCGGTGAGAGCATCTTCAAACGTCTCTTCGGACGCGGCAAGAAGGACAGCAAGGCCGAGACACAGGTCGAAGCCAATATCTCGGTCAACGTCGCTATTGGCGGGGCCGGTGTTCTTGCTTCTGCCGATGCAGCCTTGAGCACCGACAAGGTCAAGGATCCTGTCAAAGTAGATATGGATCGCATCATCTGGATCTCTGATCAGCTGCGCGATCAGATCGCAACTCAAGCCTGCGACCTTGAGGGCCTGGGCACTTCTGAGAGGACTCCGCCGCTCAATGCAGAGCAGCGGGCCGAGCGTGACAGGGTCCGTTCCGCTGTGGAACGCGCACTTCATCAGCATGACCTTGGCGTCCCTCAAAACGCGCTGACCAAAATCGGGCTTGCGAGTTCAGATATTGCGAATAAGTTGAACGAACGGTGGGATGAGAGCTCTGTCTCCGCTGGTCGCTTTCAGTCGATCCGAGGACAGGTGCGAAAAACATCCCATATGGAGTATGATCTGACCGACCCGCTCGCGTTCGTGAAGGGGTCTCAGGCAAGCTCCGAGGAGAGCAATGTTGGTGGCGATAAACTCGTGGCTGCAAATGATAACAAATTCGACAGGCCATCGGACGACGGTCCGTGTCTGATGTAAGGAGACGAGAATGAGCCGCAAGATTATTGGGCTGGCCGGCTATCGCCAGGTTGGCAAAAGCAAGATCACGCAGCACCTTTGCGAAAATCACGGCTTTAAATCCGTTCACCCTTTTGGTGTCTGGAAGACCGGGATCGTCGCCATGTACAAGGCGATCGGGATCGACGAGGACACCGCAGTGCGTATGGTGGATGGGGACCTGAAAGACACCCCGCACCACAGCCTGCCCGACGGGATGGATAGTCGCTTTCTGATGGAGCGTGTTGGGAAATACTCAGGTACGGAACTTGGGCCTCAGTGGACCCTGGGTCTCGCCCTTAAACAGATGGACCAGCTCTATCCCGACGCAGATCTGATCATCGAATCCATTGTTTATGAGGTCGAAGTCGTGCGGAGCTTCGGCGGTCATATCGTCATGATTGACCGGCCGGGAACGGAAGGCAAAGGCCTCGACACAGATGCAGCCACGAAGCTGATCAATCCCGACAGTCGCTTTCTGAATGACGGCAACGAGCTTGATGTCATGCTGATGGAGTTCGAAGGCCACCTGATGCGCGAAGGCCTGATCTCGCGTTGCGAAAACGATATGGAAGTCGCGTTACTGTGAATGCGAAAATGAATGTTAGCCCTGAATTTTGCCGCATGATGCTGCAGATCTATCCCGATAAGGTCCTTACAGGTCCTGATCGGGATGAGGACGACGTCGATATCGATCCAATCATGGGGGCGACATTTCAAACAGCCATGGAGGATTTCTGCTCAGATGCGGAGATCCTGCGCGTCGATCCTGAGCTGACAGCAGACTCGCCTGAGATCCGTTATGTGACCAACACCCGCCTGGCGCGGGAAGAGACCTTACTCTCCCTACCCGGCGGGGGGCGCGTCGTGAAAGCAATCAGCTCAGATGGCACCTATATCGGCGTTGCAGCTATCACGCCCCGTGAGGAGGACCCCGATACCTTCCGCCTCGCTGGCCTCTTTACCGGCTCAGCACTTTGCGTCAATGGCCCGATGCGCGGGCGTGGCATTGGTAAGGCGCTGGTCATCGCACGCTTTCTTCTGGATGAAGAACTGCCCACATGGGACCACGACACGCCTGGGTATAGCCCGGCCGGCGCAGATCTCATCGAGAACACCGCAGAGGATCTGGCAGAGCTCTCCCGGTACCTCCTGGGTAAGGCGAGCCGTCGACCAGAGCTGCTGGATCAATACAAATTGGACGTGACCCTTGAGGAGCCCCAACCATGCCCATGAGGCTCTTTCATGGCTTCTACAGCCCGCAGGCATGCCACGATGAGCCTGATGCCACATTCATCTATGGTGATAACTTCAAACGCTACGGCCGCGGTAAATTCGCGGGACAAGCGATCATTCGCGACATGCCCAATGCCTTGGGCCTCGCCGTCAAACACGAACCAAAACGTGATCCCGGGTCTTATCTGTCGAATGACGACATCGACCTGTTCATCAAGGAACTCCACGCGGTTCATGAGGTCATCGCTCCGAAGCTGCGCAGTGGCGCCACGGTTTATTGGCCTGCGGATGGCCTAGGCACGGGCCTCGCCGAGATGCCAAGACGGGCGCCCCTCCTCTACCAAAAGCTCTGCACCTATTCCTCCGGGCTCTTCCGGCTCAAAGGTGACCTTGATTATGTCTCGGCCATCGTCTGTGGCGGGACTAAGTTCAATAATGCGGCTGCCGCGAACAGCGGCCTGCAAAGGCATCTTGGGAAAGATCTTTCCGCAGGTGCGACCCTCGAGATCATTCAGGGTGGAGCGCAGGGCGCGGACCGGCTTGCAGCAGATTGGGCCGCGGCCCGCGGTGCTATTCAGACGGCTATGAAGGTCAACTTCAAAAGACATGGATATTCCGGGATCGAGATCCTGAACCACGACATGGCCACACGCCTTGAAGCGCGGCGTGATCAGGCGGGCGTGAAGGCTCTGGTAATTGGTATGCCGGGCGGCAACGGCACCGCACATATGCTGCGGGTCGCGCGAGAGCGGGGCCTGGAGGTGCGTAACATCAAAAGCACGGAAGCAGCGCCCACTCAGCCTACAGCGGACCAGCAGACCAGCCTGGACCTTTGACGCTTCAACAAGAGATACAGGCCGGTAACAATGTGCATTTGGCAGCGCCAAAAGCTACCGATCTGTATCAAGATGTATCTGCGATGACGGCGCGCGCCCCTTAGGAGCGGCTTTGCTTCGGCTTGAAAGGAAGGCTCAGGTGCGCGCCCGCGTGACCGTCAGCGCAGCGCCTGCCCCGGCAGCTCGCTCAGCACATCCGAGATCACTTCACCGGTGATCGTCGAGAATGTGGTGACGATCTTATGTGTGTCCGATGTTGCCACGATCTTCGTCTCACAAGGACCACGGGACATGCGAGATACACCAAAACCATTGGCCGTGTTGCGTGCCGAAACGTCTTCAATTGGGATGTATGCCTGACGCAGGAAGCGACCGGTCAGCGGATTGGCGACATTGGCGCAAAGCTTGACGGATCCCGACAATGGATCCCTGCCAGCAGCCTGAGACTGCGCAAGTGTCTCAGTGGATGCCATCAGACTAAGCGTCAGGGACAGGAGCATGGTTTTTCGCTTCAAATTCACGACAGTTCTTCCTTCTAAGGATTCCGGTGGACGTAAAAAGGGCCGCCCAATAAGGCGGCCCGTAAGATCACTTATTGCCGAGATAACTGTCAGGCAGTGCTGTAGACAGCGCCTCGGGCGAAGGTACGCCATTTGTCACCTTGGCGCCCTCTTCCGTATTGAAGATCAGGAAAGGGACGCCGGGAATCTCATATTCCCTCATGATATTTGCGTTATGGATCAAGCTGTCACGAAGCTGCCCAGGCAGATCTTCCCAATTGCCTGGCTTGAGCGGGCTGCGACCGCCGGACAGGCCAAGCTCATGCTCAAGGAAAGCGATCGGAGGTTCATCAGCCAGCAGGATGGAGGCAATATACTTGCCCGACCGCTCTGACAAAACCGGTGCCAGGATGATGCGCAACTGAAGCTCGCCTGATGCGATCGAGCCCTCCAAATTAGCAATGGTTTTCGCACAATAGGGGCAGGTCGGATCGATGAACGCATATGCCACGGGCGCATCCATTTTGCCGATCCCGAACCACATTGCATCGGTGCGCACTTCCTTCAAGAGCGTGTCGGCAACGGTGTCGCCGGTTGTCTCGATGGACTGCTCGTCAGATGCCACCCCTTCGGCAACCACAGTCTCAACAGCGCTTTGCTCAACAGCTGTCTCTTTCACGGCTGCCTCTGGCTGAGGTTCATTCTGGGTTTCAGAATGTCTTAGCTCGCTGTGATCTTCAGTAGGTGCTGCCTCTGCTTCCTTGTGACGTCGCACGAT